>OBZZ01000097.1_pt1 | contig 84086 bp, 76 predicted proteins | sample 1501451 | NCBI WGS metagenome assembly OBZZ01 (sample SAMEA2580274, study PRJEB22360) | human gut metagenome | biome: human gut; feature: human-associated habitat; material: faeces | place: Denmark | collected 2008/2010
ATCATATTTTTACGATTGTGCGTAGACTTTTTACCGCCTACGAACAAGTCGCACTTTCCCAAAATGGATCGTTCTGCTGTGCGTTTTTCGGAGTGGTATTTGCAATCAGATTCGTAATCAGTTTTATAATATCGGTTTCGCTGCGTATGTAGTCAAAGGGATTATAACAGTTACTTTTATCCATCTCTATCATATTAAAAGTAAGGACTCGGTAACCATGTGCTTTTAGAAATCCTCCGCAGTTTCTTAAAATTTCCCCTTTCGGATCTGTAACGATAAAACTGGTATTCATCTGCATCAAATTTGGTTTTACGAGAAATAAAGTCTTGCCGGAGCCGGCACCTCCGATAACCAAAACATTATTATTGATCCTGGTTTTTCTAGTATTAATGGAAATTTTTACATTTTCCGACAATACTCGGTTCATGCTGCTGTCTTTATCCTGAAATCGTTTTGAGATTGCCCTTGGGTTTGCCAGGACTGCACTTCCGTATTCCTTTCCTGGCATATAGTTCCGTTTACTGGTTACATACATAAGCATCCCGATTCCATAAATAAAGATTGCTGCAATGATTGCTTTGAAACTTCCCGAATTCCAATAATTCCCCAATGGATTTCCCGTCACAACATTGAGTTTTTCCATAAAAGAATTGATGTCCGTCCCTTGCTGATAGCAGGCATTCAATAAATAACCTGCGTACCCGGCGGTAATAGCTCCTAAAAGGTAAAACCATAGCGGAGTCTGTTTTTTTCCATGAATATCTCCCGTTATCGTCCTCCCCTCTTAGGTTCAGAAACTTTCTTATTTCGTTTCTTCTTCTGTACTTTTTGTTTCTGTATTTCTCTTCTTTGCTGTTCTTCTCTTTTATGATTGACCGGATCATAATGACGGGTGTACAACTCTTCTCCTGTGATTCGATATAGTTCTTGATTGTTATCATCTACAATTTGGTACTCTTTATCTTTATGCAAGTCTGTATAGATTGTCTTTCCATGATTGATTAAAGAACTGTCTGATTTTGGAATCCATAAAAATTCATGCATCCTGCCGGGAATCCTGGTTTTGAGAGCGTCTTGGGTTTCCTCATAAAACAGCTTTCTGTCAATGGTAATCCCATTTATCTTCGGATTTTTCTTTTTCTCCTCCTGATAGCGTTTCTTTACCTTTTCCTTATCCGGATTTTCTTCTTTTTTATGAATAGTCACATTTTCTTTCCATGCATCACTGAAGAAATAATCTTTAAAGTTTTCTGCTTTCATGGAAAAAAGTATCTTTCCTGTTTTTTTATCTTGATCCATAAGCCCACTTTTTTTCATATATTGTTACAACGCATTTTATTTGATGCCATAATTTGCAGAATTCGGAAAATTAAAACATCCCATTTTTAGCCTTGTTATAACGGTAATAATTTTTTCTATTACTGTTATAACAAGGATTCCAGGGGTTCGGGGATGGAAGATCCCCGTATTATTTCTGCACTATTTATTTTTCTGAAAATGGCATATTATAATGTGCTGATCAACAATATATTTCAAGATAGGCTCCAGTTCCTCATCTGTCATGGATAGTTTTTCTTTTATCCCTTCCAGACTTCCTTCTGGATTCTGTGCAAAGTACATTCCTACTGCGTAAAAATCAAAATCCATAAAATCCGTTTCTTTTTTTTTCTGATTTTCACTTTTCAGAAATTCCTGCAATTCCTCCTTATCCGCCTGTTCCAGATAATCTTCCATTGTTTCAATCTTTCCAGCATTTAATAACTCTATGATTGCCTTTATCCTGGGAGCTGCCTCGGAATGAAACAGTATTTCGGACTTTCCGTCTTTTTTATTCAGATCCGGCAGCATAGCATATAGGACACCATGTTTTTTTAAAAGCTCTTTTACTTTTGTCATATCCCCTGTATCAAAAGAAAATACCTGTAAATCGCCACCCTTTTTCAATAGCTGCTTTACACTTGTTCTTCCCTCTAATTTTTCTTGTTCAAGCAGCGTTTTCAAAATTCCCGCCATCTCTTTGAGAGCTTGAAAACCGCCGTTTCCTACTCGGAAGAACATCTCTATTCCCTCATACGTTACCCGAATAATCTGTACCGCATCCTGCATTTCACTCATCGCATTTCACCCCGCTTTCGTCCCTTTTCTAAAGAATGAGCTTCCTTTTCTTTGTTTTTCAGTTCTGCCTCTAGTTCTTCATTTACTTTTTCAACCGCCACTGTTCGTTTGGCCATACGAATTAAAAATCGTTCTGGTTGGAATGCTTTGATTGGAATAACCGGAAGTACATTTTTTTCTTTCTCAAAAATTTCTTCTTTCTCCCTTTTTGTATAGTTCGGAGTAGTAAAGATAAGTGCTAATTTTTGTATCTTTGCAAAATCAGTTCCACGAAATCCCATTTGGCACAGCAGCAAGCGTTCTGCCCGATTCAGCCGACTTTCTTCTTTATCCAACAAAAAAAGAAGCTTTTCTGTTTTTAAAAGCTTCTCATAATCCAGTTTAACCATGTTTTCCTCCCTTCCGGGTTCTGATAAGCAGTAAAATTTCTCTCATCTTTTGCATTTTTTCCGGAGACGGTTTTGTTTCTATAATACGGATAATATCCAAATCCGTAAGACCACTTTCCAAGCACTTCCGCACTTCTTCTAATTGTTCCGGTGTCAGTCCTTGCTTTAAAGATATATCCAGTAGATCTTTACGTCTGTTTCCAAACAGCTTTCCAAATCTCCCCAGTCTGTCTTGTGGGATTGCTGTTTCAGAAACCTGTGATTGCTTGGAAACTTTCTGTTCTGTTAGGCTTTCCTGACTCTTTTGTATTTCTATCCTTTCTGGTGGCTCGGTTTCTGATTCTTTCTCCTGCACATCAGCGGCAACGGTTTCTTCCAACTGTTTTTTTAGTTTCCGAATCACCTCATTTTTAAATTTCAGATTTTCTTCTAATCTCTGAATCTCTTTATCTTTTTCATTCAGCAGATGGTGGTTCATCACACCGGCCAGAGATTCAAATTTTTGGTTTTCTTCACTGAATTTCTGGACCGCTGTACCCATAATCTCTAAAATCTGTTTCATATATTCCGCAAGTCCCTGATCCTCCTCTTTCTTTTGTGCCAGCTGCTCCCACATCTTGTGCATCTGACTGGCGGATATATCCGGACTTGCAAATGTTTTTACTTGTTCTAAGTTCAAACCTGCAAGGAAAGCCTGGACAATCTCTCTGACCTGATAGACTTGAAAAGATTCCTGGCACAGATACTCTACCGCTTCGCTGTTCAATCCAGCCATCATGCCTGCCGCAATTTCCTTCATAATCAGAGCCTCCTGCCCACTCATTACCAGTTTTCTAAGTGTTTTTATCGGGATTCCGTATTCCAATGCGGAGGTTATGATTTCCAACTGTTCCTTATTCAGTTTCTTTTTACATTCCTCTAAATATTTCTGTTCTTCAACAGTCGTGGGATCACTCCTTTCTACTCCTTACATTTCTTTCTACCACTTCTTGTTTCTGATAGTTTCTTTTCTCAAGATGCCTTCCAATCTGAATCAGCTTTTTCATTTCCTGCTGTTTTCTCGCAAGAATTTCCCCTTGACTATAAAAGTAACTATGGATTTTCTCCAGCATTTCTTTCGTATATCCTTTGTTTTCATAATTTTTTTGTGCTGCTTTATAATCTTGATATGCCGGGTAAAATTCTTGATAACCTTCCTTTTCATATAAGTCGGCTTCTAATTTTAATTCTTTCATATGGGAAATTTCATCAAGAAGGGGTTGATAAACCTCCTTTTCTCTATAAAACAACCGCTGTTTCTCTTTCAAGTAAGCCTGTTGTTTTATCAGCTCATCCAGTCCCTTTTCGATAGACGGATAGTATGTCAAAAACCAATATTCTTCCTGTAATCGTTCTAACTGTTTCGTTACTGCTTTGTCCTGCCAGCTATGCTTTCTATACCGTTTTTTTCCTGCACTTCGGTATTTTCTCACAAAAATTCGTTTTTGATACCGAGTCAAGTGGCGGTTTTTATATGGAACATATAGGAAACACAACTTATTTTTATCTTCTCTATGAACAGATAATCGTTTCCGTATATTTTCTTCTGTATATGCTTCTGATATGGTATCAATCCTTCGGTATCTTTCAAAGGCTGCGTCCGGTTCTAAGACAGCCAAATGTTTCTTTCCACGTAAGGCATATCCCATATCTTCCAGCCGTTCCAGAAACTCTTCCCAGGTATGGGATTGATTCAGCACTTTTTCCAGATCTTCTTGTATTCGCTGATCTCGTTTACTCTTTTCCTTTTCTATCTTCTTTTCTTCCATTTTCTTTCTGGCAGCCAGAATATCCAATGTACTAAGGCCGTAGGAAAAACAGATTTCATTGACTAAAGGCTGAATCGTTTTTTCCCAATCTCCCTTCTTATATTCGTATTTCTTCCCTGTTTTTCGATTCACACTGTTAAATATAATATGCCCATGAATATGTTCGGTATCATTATGTACGGAATAAACTGCTTCATATTCGTCTTTCAGATATTTCCTGACAAAAGCTCCCACTACCGAAAAAGCTTTCTCTTCATCCACTTCTCCTTCTGGAAAAGAAATAATTAAATGATACCCCTGCCTTTTATCTCTTTTATTAAAATGTTTCTTAGTATCCAGCATAGCTTTCAAAGCAGTTTCCGGCATACAGTTCCACCCGGCTACATACCGTCCATTTTCTGTCTTTTCTGAGTCAGTAATATAGTTAAGGGCATTGGATAAGTGTTTTGCTATAAAGCCGCTTTTTGCTTCCTTCATGTGAAGGATCTTAGATATTGCCATAAACGCCTCCATTCCTTTCCTAAATCTTCTCTAGCAGCTCTTTTATAAGTCCTTTAATCTGCCCTAGGAATACATACAGTCTGTGCCGGTCCTCTTCCAAATAGATTCCGCTATTTATCCGGTGTGCAATCTGGTTGATATTTACTCCAATATGATTAATCTCATTATTGAGCCTTGCTATCTCATCCCGGATTTCCGGGTAATCCCTGGGGCGGTTTGTAATCAGCATCCGAAGATATTGGGATTCTTTCATGCCTTTCTTTTCTGCTTTTTCCTGCAGCTGCTTTAGCTCCTCCTCAGACAGACGAATCTCTTTTCTGCATGTTAATTTTTTCTTATCTCCTATCCTCACCTGCTTTCTCCTATTTTTAGGCATAAAAAAACAGAAACGTTTTGCGTTCTTTCCTGCAACTCGTTTCTGTTTCTCATCTACATCGTCAAAACTTTTTTCTGAAAAGTTTCCATATCCTTGACAATTTCATAAGGTTCATATTCGCCATAGGCACTTGGTCGGCTGATTGTTACCAGCTGTATACTTTTTCCTTCCACCTGATTCTGAAGATATTTTGCAAAATCAGCAAGTGCTTTACCATGTCTTGTTTTTACTGCAATGCATCCTTTATCCTCAAATCGTTTTGCAATCAGATAACACATCAAACAGCACCTATTCTACCACTTTTAAAAAATAATCCAGTCTTCCCATGACGTTTTCCGCAGATGCGGTACTCGTCTTACAGAATTTTAAATACTCATCTTGAGAATCGTAAGTATCAAAGAAGTCTTTCAGCCACTCTAAATATGCGGTTTCTTTCTCTGGATTATCCATTACTTTTTCCATCGCAACTACGACCATTGGAATAGATAATTTCTTCATACTTGGAATTTTTTCTTCAATTTTATTATCCAACTCATCTAAGACTTCCACTACTCGATGAATCAACTCTAATGTTTCCTCTTTATTTTCATTCAAGGAATAGGCGTATTTTGCAATACTTGGAGAACGGAAGTCTGTAAATTCCTGTCCACTGAGCAGAATCAACATCTGACAAGCAATATTTCTCGTATTATCCGCTTTAAAATCTCCTGCTGTCATTCCGGTTTTCTTTAAAAATGGATGAGCCATAATTTTGTGAATTGCTTCATTAATTTCTACATCCATACATACCGCCAGCTTTTGGGCCTTATTCAAAGGCTTTCCATTATTCAATCTTCGGAAGTTTTCATAAATATCCTCCATTGTTGCATCCAATATCTCATAGACATGAATCTGTGCCGCCTTCAACTGCTCTTTAAGTTCTTCTTCCAGCTGTTCATATTTTTTACCGGCAATGATATACTCTTGTTCATCTATAATAATCGGTTTCAAATGTTTGGACAAAGCAAATCGGTTCTTCATATAATCGTCTATGATAGATAAACGTTGCACTCCATCAATATCATAGGTTACTTCATCTACATGAAAACAAAGAGGTGGTACAATATATTCCCTCAGCAAAGAATCAATCAGTTCTGACTGTGCTTGTCGTTTCCACTGTCCTGTCTGTCGCTGTAATGGATGTTCCAAACTAATTTTTCCTTTTTTCAGATTGTATAATAGATTTGACACTGTTTTTGTTTTTAAAGAAACCTTCATTTTTAGCCCTCCAACTCCTTGAAATATTACTATTTCTATCTTATCATTCTGTTAATAGGAAGTAAAGACAAACGGATATTTTTCTGACATCTCAAAATCGCACTGTGCAATAATCTCATATTCTTATGATCTTTATCCAGAAGAAGGAACTCTCATTCGTTCTTTTTTTCTTTCATTATTTTCTGTCCCACTTTCCAAAAACACATATCCAAAAGTTTCATATCTGGATAGTACGAATATTTTTCTCCGATTTCTTTTCGAGCCATTCCAAACTTTTCTTCATGATCATTATAAAATTTGACCAGCTCTCTTACAGATTGTGGTTTAAAAGTACTGCTCGAAATATTATAACTTTTTACTGCCGTTTTTAAATAATTATCATATGCCGGAACACATCCCATTGTTCCCAATAAAATTTTTGTTACCAATAAATCCGTTACATTCTTGTGTTTTTTATCATTTTCAATATATTTCAGATAACTTTTTTTAATTTCATCCGATAAATATTTAAGAATATCTGCATGTTTTCCCAAATCTTTCGCAGAAATATCCCACAGCACATCATACTCATCCTTAAACAGAACTCCTATCACATCCTTATGTATGGTATAATATTTATTTGCTAAAAATGAGTTTCTAAACATTCCCCAACTTGCCAAATAAAAGCCTAAATGAATACATAAATCATTGTATTCTTCTTCTGACAGTTCTCTTTCTTTTTTAACTTTTCTTTTTTCATGAAATATTTTATAGCAATCTCTCCAAGACTCTTCTATGCTATATTGCTCTTGATAATCCTCAATATACTTTTTAATATACCTTATAATATCCTTTCCTGAAAAATCTTTTGTCTGCTTCTTATCTGACATCGTATTCCTCCTTGAACTGCCTAACGAAACCATTTTATATCAAAAATATAATTTTTATTTTAACTTTATCATATGTTTTACCAGGCAACAAGAGTTTCTCTTTATCAGAGTACGGACTGTACTGGCAAAGCCAGTTCAGTCCTTTGCAAGATACGGATTTTGCCGTACAAAATCCTATCTTGTTAGGTGGCAAAGCCCCCTAAAACCCCCATATCATACTGTAAATAGACGGCAGATAAAAAATATTGCTATCAATTACTTCGGTTTATTGCCATCAGCATTTTTATCCTGCCATCATATTTGTATTGTTTTGTGACTTCAATCCTACATTTCAGCCACCAGTTTATCCGTTCTTTGCCATCAGACTTTTGTTTTTGACTTCACCCCCCTTTTTCTACTGCCTCCACTTTCATATATTTGCCATCAGTTTTCTTTTTTCATTGCCGTCAGCTTGCTTTTCTGCCGTCAAATTCTCTTTCTAAAAGATTTTCATATCTTTTCTTTCTTCTGGCATTGCCTTCACTTTCCTTGCTTTGTCATCAAACTTCTGCCTGATTTTGGCTTTTCAATTCCGCTGAACTCTTCTCCAGCATATTTTTCTAAACACTACACTAAAGAAATACAGACATCCTTCCATACCATTTCATGGATCGCCCTTTGGATTCTTTGGTTTCTATCCGTTGATTTGCTTCATCAAACGTTCCAAGGCTTTTTCAAACGCTCCGATTCCACTGAAAAAACTGGTTAATTGAATATCCTCAAACAAATATGGCATGGCTATGTACAAATTCAAGAAGATATGGAACAAAACATCTACAACAATAGAATTTCCGGCTTGCTTATATAACTGACTATTACTGATACCGGCTTCTTTTGCTTTCTGAAAATCTTCATCGTCAAATCCCATTAACCGGAAACATTCCAACGGTGTTAATTTTCTGATTCTTAAAATGGATTTTAACTGACAGATTCCTGAAGGTTGAGTGGTAAGTGTGGGACAAATCTTCCCATGCTCTTGCACTCTTCCCCGTTTATCCACGCTTGGATAGGACAAATTTGCAATACCATTTTTAATACATTCCTCATATCCTTTTTTTGTCTTTTGCCTTACTAAAATCACATTATCTTTTTGAACCGTTGTCAAAGCATGACAGATTTCTTTTTCTCGTCCCAGTTCTATCTGCTGTCTGACATTGCCGTTTTTCATATGCCTTCCACGAATAGAAGCTGTATGCAATTCCCCAATTTTAGTCTGATTATGTCCAGCCATCTGTGTACTTGAAATTCCTATTGCTGACAACACAGTGGAACTACAAAATCCGCCGCCATATTTTCCTATAGTTACAATTTTAGGCTGCAAATTACCGCCCTGACATGTATTGATCGCAGGCGAACATCCTTCAGCTGAATAGACTCGTCCTGCCTGTGGATTTTTCCATGCTCCTCCTTCTTTGATTTGACCTAAAAATATCAAATCATTTTTAATTTTTTTTGTCTGTTCTTCATCCGGTTCAAAAAGAAGGGCTTTTCTATTTTCCATGTCCTGAATCAGCTTTTGGACCTTTTCCTGTGGCAGATAAAATTTTTCTTCTACTTCTTCTTCCAATATATCCATCATGCTTACCGAAATATCCAAAGATTTTGGAAACTCAAATTTTCCGTTATCCAGTTCTTTTTTTATCAGTATCAGATAGACTCGTTCTCTGTTTTGAGGAATCCCATAATTTTTAGCATTCAATACACTCCAATATGTATTGTATCCATACTCATGCAATTCCTCTTCAAACGCCTTAAATGTAGTGTCTTTAAATTTTTTTCCGACAATATTTTTTACGTTCTCATAGATTCCCCAGTCTGGCCGTACACCCCGTATCATACGAAGCCATTCTACCAGCAAAGAAGATCTGGTTTTATCCAGATTATGAGAACCACATTTCTCACAAGTGTCCCGCTTTGTATAATGTATCTGCAGCGGATTATACGCATATCCGCAGTCTTTGCATTTCCAAACGGAACCGGCCTGTTTTCCCGCCAGACTGAAATCCTGACATGGAGAACCGCCGCAGATCATGTTAAAATAGGGTATTTCTTGTTCATTTACTTTTGTAATATCCCCTAGATTCAATGTTTCACTTACACCATGTATTGCACAGTAACTCTTTTCTGCATACTTATCAAATTCACAAAAATTCACTAATCTATATTTCAATCCTTACTTTCGCAAGGTGTAGCTACACATTTTACCCGGGATTACTCGCTTAATTCCTCCCTTTCTTAGATTCTTTTCATTTTCTGTTACAACTAAAAATTACTGGAATCCATAGCTACCATGAAATATGTTTCCGGTTATACTTTCCTAAAATGAATGCCCCTCCTCTCCTGTTTGTGCTATTGCCTGTCATAATATGCTGGAATTTATCACCCCCTTTCCAATCTTTTTTCTATCTGCTTTTCTGTTTGAAGTCTGTTACGATTTCTTTCCTATTTTGAATCATTCCTGTAAATTCCAGATTTTTTCCATCGCAAAAATAAATATCATCTGTAATCCATGATTCCCTTTCAAACGTTTCTTCCCTTATTTTTTGCAAGCAATGATGTACTGTTGCAAAAGGAATTTTTTCAGGAATCCATACACATTCTTCAGGGGAAAGAAAAAACACATAAAAATCACCGCCCATTTTTTCTTTCAGCCTTTCTCGATAGCCTTCATGAAATAATAAAGCGGTTCCCTGTTCTGCTGTTCCAATACAGATTTTTTTACCATCTTCCGTTAGCAGATTTCCTATCCTGTTTTCCAATTTATTTTTTTCTATCCAATGTTCAAATAATACTTCTCCTCCTTTCTCTTCTAAGACTTTTTTCAGCAATGTTTCTTTCCTGATATTCCAAATATCCGCTAAATCTTTTGATAAAAAACATGTCTTTTTTCTTCTGTTCGTCACATAAAAACATACAGCAATTTCATCATGTTGCAGATATAACAAATTTTTAAGCATTTCTTTTTCTGATTTTCTATTCGTAATCAGCGGTCGGATTTCATCTGTTCTTCCTGGACCTTCCTTTTTACTGCACCTGTATATCGCTGTATCGTAAGTTGTTTCCCATGTTCTTCGTATGGAAAATGCAATATCTGATATTTTAATGATTCTCCGACGATCCTCTTTCCAAGATTCTGTTGCATTCCATATATCTTCAATATAGATTTCCGGCAAAACAACTCTTTTATCCGTACAGTCAAAGCGGATTCTGCTTGTTTCTATTCCTGATATTTGAACCGACTCTATCACACATCTGCCGGGAACTTTAGACCAACCAGCCATATACTTTACATTGTCTATGAATTGTTGTTTAAATGTTTCATATTCCATATTTCAAAATTCCTTTACGTTTTGCAATCCAATTCTGCTGAAATTGAAACGATATTCATACAAATTTCTATTGTCTATCGAATATGTTCTACAGCCCCTTTCTCCCTCGTATTGTTTCCTGCTATTGTTATTTCTTTTGTAGCACCAGAATACTCATAAACATTGTCAGAAAGCCTTTCTTCCGGTATCACCTCCTTCTCATTTATATCCGCTACCATTTCTCTAAGCTCCTGCAAATCCATTTTTTCTTTAGAAATCAATAGACATTCATGTATACTGGAAGGAAGGATATATAAATCCTCCTGTACCATTTCGTATACTTTTTGTAGTTTATCGGTATTTAAAATTCCCACCGCACCATTCGTATGTTTCTCATTCGTAATGACCAACAACGGGCTTTCCATTTGTTCCAGAATTTCTTTAGAAACCTCTTCCTCCTGTGTTCCTGAAAGCATATGGTTAAGTACACTATCCATCGTATAAATTTTAACAATATCTCTTTCTTGCATATTTTTTAAGGCTTTTTCATAGACCTCCTGCGTATTCATTCCCCATAAATCTATGATTTTATCTGTTACCTGTATCAGTCCCACTCCCGTTTCAATCTGCATGGGTATTTCAATACGGAATAATATAACCAGATCCTCTTTACTTATAAAAATGTTGTCTTTTGGTAAATCCTCTAATACCTGCTTATTTCTTATAATCGGAATCACATTTTCCGGAATGATATAGTCTTCTATTCTCATACTGCCTCCTATTTTCTACACCGGTTCATAACCTGAGAAAGAAATTTCTGTTTTGGTATCCCTTTACATACTTTCTCTCCATATATTTCATAAATACGTTCTGCATACTCTTTTACCTTTTTCCCATGAAATTTCCATTTTCGAACATTCCTTATCGTGTGTTCTACAAGTTCCTCATAATTATCTGCTTCTATCATGGCATTGATTTCTCTTTCCATTACGGCATCTCTCTTCAAGTTTTACATCCTCCTTTTATCTTATGGCCTGTCTAAGCGGATACGCCATCGAAGTTTCTTTCAATCGAAGTAATTTCAAATACTCATTAAAATCCTTTCCTTCCTCTGGGATTTCAAAAGTGGTTTCATACCCTCTTTCCTCATACTTTTTTAAATATTCCTTTGTTGCCTTTCTTCCTGCCTCATCATTGTCTAAACAAAAGATCAGTGTTTTTATGTGTGTATAATCTTTTAAAAACTGTTCTAATGGCCCATCCCATGTACCGCCTAAAACCAAAAGATTTTCTTTTTGAACATGGTACAAATCAAGGAAAGACATCGCATCAATCGCTGCTTCAAAAACATAAAGTTCCTTGCTGTCCGGATTGCACAGATTGACTCCGTAATTTTTATCGTTTCCTGCAACGTCCATGCGGAAAGGCTTTTTCCCTGGCTCTGACGGCTCAAAGGTTCCCCTCATGTTGGCAAATCTCGCTTCTCCTTTTGGATCATATCCTACAAACACCAGATTGTGATAAGGTAAACTCTCATATAAAAGCCCTTTTTTAATAAAAAAAGCGATCACTTCTTTAGAAAGTTTTCGCTCATTTCCTAAATACCGATATAGTTTTTCATAATCCCAGGAACGTTTTGGAAGGACAAAGGGAACCTTTTCTTCTTCCTTTTTCTCTTTTACGGTTGGAAGAAACTGCCGGGAGGGATTTTTCCCGGTCTTTTCCGGCAAAGGATAGCCGATACTCTCCAAAAGATACAGCATAGCCTCTGGATATGTCATATTTCCAAATTCTTCTGCAAAAATAATTTGATTTCCCCCTGTTCGATTGCCTTTTCCACTAAACCTGTACCATGTTTTTCGATTATAAATAACCAAGGAATCCATTTCCTTTAAATTATGTTTTCCTGCTCCTATCCTCTGGGGCGTATAGCCGAAACTCTCCGCAAGAGAAACCAGATCAATTTCTGATACGGCAGCTTTCATTTCTTCTGTGAACGAAATATGTACTGCTTCTTTTCCCTCCTTTTACTGTCCTTTTAATTTGATATGAAACCATTTTTCCATATACGGATATTCTTTCAGAAATTCCGTATAGTATCTGTTCGTGGCACTTTCTGGTTTATGTTCTGCACAAAACTCATGGAAACTCTTTTTGGCAAAAATTGCTGGCTGATTACACCATCTTGCAAGATTGATATAGATTCCACGAAATGGTGACTGCTGATATGCTTGATAACGCATAAGATACGGCAGGCACCGGTATTTCATAAGAATCTGTATCCGCCGGAAACAATCTTCTATGTCATTCAGCCAAAAATCAATATCCCATTTTCCAGTCCGATCATATCCGCACAATACATATGCTTTTATCCTGGCTTTCGGATTTTCTACTGTTGAACGTAAAAGTTCCAGTTTGTTTTCAATCACTTCCGCATCTTTTATATCATCAAAAGCAAAATAGGTATCTTCCAATATTTTTCCTGCAAACAGCATTTAAATCTGCTTTCTCGTAATAATCCGAATATCCAGTCCTTGTTTAAACTGAAATGGTTTTCCGCTGTTGAGTACCGATTCCAGAATCCTTTCCCATTTAGAACAAGCCAGAAAATTATCATCAAGGAAACAGAGTTTCTTCTTTTCTGAATCCATAAATTCTTCCAAAGGGCTTGCCGGAACGCTCCGGCTGCTATTCTTATTCACACAAAAAGGGCAGTGCCGAAAGCACCCCCTTGTCAGAAACCCAATAGAATAGTCCTGATAAAACTTCAAACTGTTTGCGGATACATTTTTTGCCTTTTGCTTTTCCAGCCATTTGTCATATAAATGATAGTCCGGCATTTGATGTTCTATCTCATCGGAAAGGGGCTGTGCCTGATCATAGAAAAAACCAGTGCCACCATAAAAAACATTGGGCCTTTTCAAAATCTCTTCGGTAAGTTTTCCTGTTCCGCCTGTTCCTGAAAATACCTTTGATATATACACTCTGTCAAAATCTGAAATGGTTTCATAATCAAATAATAACGTCACTGAATTTCCTTTTTCCTTATAGTAGCCAGAAATTTTCATGGCAGCCAGATTGGGAAACCTATGATTTCTTCTTTCCAACAAATCTGCATCTATAATTCCTATCTTCACGTCATACCTCTCTTTGCAAAAAGACTGACGGAATATCCATCAGCCTTTCTGCTTTTTCTTACATCTTATTCTGTCTGTTTCTTCTTTCTCTTTCGACTCCGCCAAAATGCCAATCCTGCAATGCTTCCGCTTAACAGACATCCTCCAATCAAAAGAAGAATGTTCGTATCATCTCCTGTTTTTGGTCCATGCTCGATAGGGGTTCCTGGCGTATCCGGGATTGCTTTATTCGTAATCTCTTTCAGAACTTCAATAATCGGTGTCTGCCCGTCTTCATACTCAAAAACAATCTCATAAGTTTCTTCTGATTTTTCATAGCCTTCCAACGCTTTTGTTTCTTTTAAAACATAGACGATTGGTTCTTTCATTTTCCCTTCTTCATACTTTGCGATTGGAAGAAGTTCAGAAACTGTTTCACCATTTTTATCTGTCACTAATTTTGCAACTTCTTTTCCGCTTTCCTTTTCTGTTAAAGTAAACTCAACACCTTCCAGCGTTTTTTTGGAACCCTCTTCTGTCTTTCGGATTTTCAGCCGCCCCATTGCACGCTCATCCTGCATTTCTACCTTTTGGATCTCTCCAGTTTCTTCCACAACAAATTTTACATCGTTTGCAATCACGTATCCCTCTGGTGCTGTTTCTTCATGCAGGATATATTCTCCTACCGGAAGATACTCAATCAAGTGTTCTTCTCCGGATACCCATTCTTCTACGACATTTCCTTCTTTATCAATGATCTGTAACTTTGCTCCATCAATTTCTTCTCCTGTCGTAATATCCGTTTTACTGATAGAAACCTTCGTGTGGTCATCTTTCATCTCTACCTTCTGGACTTCTCCAGTAAGTTCTACAACAAACTCAACATCTTCGGCTCGTACATAGCCATTTTCTGTTGGTGCCTGTTCTTCATGCAAAATGTACTTTCCTGGTGCTAAGGCATAGATTCTATGTGGTTCATTGGTAGAAGTCCATTCCTCAATCAGGTTTCCCTCCATATCCAGGATCTGCATTTTAGCTCCTTCTACTTCTTCACTGGTTGTCAGATCCGTTTTCGTAAAATCTGTAATGGTAGGCTGATTTTCTACTTCTCTGCTAAGTTCAATGACTTCTATTTCTGGGTTGGAATACGATGCGTCAAAGTGAATCACTTCTTCATATGGCAAATATCCTGGTTTCTCCTCAACCTCCATTACATAATATTTGCCATGTGGTAAATCGCTTTGGAACTGTACTTTTCCCTCTTTATCAGAAACCGCCATTTCAATCAGGGAGTCTTTTTCTACAATGACTTCTCCTGCAGCATTTAAAATGTCTTCCTCTGCAAATAAAGCAAACACAACACCTTCCAATGGTTTTTCTGATACGGCATCCTTTTTCAAAAGTTCCATTTCTATTTTCTGTCGTTTATTTGTAAGATCCATTGTTACATAATCAACTGCCGTTTCCTGCCCATGATATTTGATTTCAAATTCCTTCTTTTCCGGATCAAGAACGCAATTTTGTCCTGCTTTTGTTTCTTTGAGGTAATACTTTCCGATTGGCAGATTATTTACAACCGCTTTTCCTTCTTTATCCGTAATTATTTTTGCAACCAGTCCGTCTTTTTCAAACCTCACCAGCCTGTTTCCATCTTCGTCTTTCTGCCCGTCTGGGCTGTAAATGGTTTCCGCTGCTCTCAGTTCAAATTCCACGCCTTCCAGACCGCTGTTTTCATAGGTAAAGTCATATCCCATCGAAAGTTCCATCATATCCTCTCCTGTGAAGAAAGAAGATACTTTGTTTACAATCTTCGCAAATCCATTTCTTATCTTTGTTACAAGCTGCTCTTCTTTTTTATCTGCACCTATCAGGATATCCCCTTTCTTATGGAGTGTAAGACTACCTACCGCTTCATCATTTGGCTGTTCTACCACAATGATATATTTTCCAGTTCCTTCGTCTACCTCATGTGCTGTATTGGAATCTACGGTAATCGTGATACTGTCCTTCGGTGCATCTTCATAGTTTCCTCCGAGCGTTACCTCATTTAATGGAATTTCCTTTTGATCTTTTACCAGTTTCTTTTCTTCTCCGACTTTGACAAAAGATTCCGGTGCCTGGACTTCTTCTATGCGATAAGTTCCGCACTTTAGCTGTTCCGGTGTCTGCAAATAGCCTTCCTCATTCGTCTGGAATACAGAAATGGTTTCCGGTTTCGGATAACGCACTTTCATTTCTACATATTCCTTCTTATCCACGTCAAAGATTTTATAATATGCACTGTTATTCAGCACCGGATTTCCGGTCTGGTTATCTTTTTTGATAATCTTAAAATAAAACTGGATTGGCCGATCATCAAAGACTCTCCATGTCTGAGGCTCTCTTGAATCTTCGTCAATCGTTACAAGAAATGGGTTGACGGTCTGAAGATTCTCTGGCGTGGTACTTTCAAATACCACATATTTTCCATAGGGAAGTTCCGGGCTGCATACATACCCTTTTTTATCAGTAAAGAGTTCCGGCACATGAATTTCTTTTCCGTTTTCCCAGTAAGACGCTGTTTTATCTTTTGCATAATCATAGCCGATAAAATCCTCTGGTACAAAATCCTCTCCTGAAGGTTTCAGGCTGCCATCTTTCACACCGGAAAGGTCAGAAATCAGGAAAACTTTAAAACCTGCACCTTCTACTAAATCTGTTTCTGTCTGATCTCCGTCTTCACTGATTTTTATCAACTGGAACGCCTGTTTTTTCACTGTTTCCTTTACCGTTACGTCTCTATGAACAATTTCTACATTCTGCCCTTCGTAATCCACCGTAACCGGATATTTTGTTTCATCCAGAAGATACCCTGCTCCCGGCGTGATCTCTTTGACATAATATTTTCCAAGATATAATTTGGTAAAATCCAGTTTTCCATCTTGAATCGTACCCTGTGCAACCAGTTCGTCTTTCCTGTGGACAATCCCGGATTTTTTATTTGGATATACAATGTCTTCCGCTGCATATAACCCATACACTGCACCATCAAGAGAGGCATTTCCCTGGCTGACAGAATCATTGGTATCCTTGTCAATCTTCTTAACGTGTACTTCTCCTCTCACTTCTTTATTTTCAAATTCATGTGTAAATGTATAGGTATATGTGCTGTCATTTTTATAGCTGTATGTAAATGTATAAATTTGACTGCTCATATAGTAAAGGTCCGGTGCCTGAATCTCTTTAATATAATACTTGTGATTGATAGGAAGATCTGCTGTAAACATTACGTTTCCCTCTTTGTCAGATGTTCCCCTTTGAATCAGTGTGTCTTTTGCTACAAGAAGGCTGCCGTCCTGTGCATGGATATCCTCACCACTGTAAAGTCCAAATACAGCTCCCTCTAAAGTTACTCCATCATTGATCGACTTTTTAACTACATTCACTTCAATTTCCGGTCTTTCATTTCGATAAGCTACTTCTTCCTGTGATAGCTCCACTGTCTGTCCGGCATATTTTAGTGTCACATACTGGGTGCGTTCCTCTTCCGTTTTTCCAATGACCAAGTTTCCCGGTGCCTGTTCTTCTACAACCCGATATTTCCCTAAATACAAAAGTCCTGATGTACAGCTCCCATCTTCTCCGGTTTCCAGTTCCGCTATCAGTTCTCCATTTTTATGGATCTTTGTTTTCTTATCCTGGCTATAAATATCTTCTGCCGCATAGATTTTGTACTTTGCTCCGGCATAAGAGGACTCTGTATAAGTAAAATCTATATCGCCTTCTGAACCGGAAATTCCTGTCAGGACTTCTCCGGTTTTATGAATGATGATCTTTCCTTTCTGTTCTTCATTTGTCACCGTAGTAGTAACAGTCTTACCGGTTTCCAGATTCACATTGAAGGATTTTGTATTTAATTTATATCCTGCCGGTACAGAAATCTCCTTCAGATAAATCGTATCCTGTGTTTTTTCTACTTCAACTTCTGTTGCTCCGTTTTCATCTGTTGGAGGCATTTCTATAATCAGTTTTGTACAGCCTTTATCAGAGTATAAACCAAAAACTGCTCCTGCCAATTTTACATTGGTTTTTGCATCTTCCTTAATCACTTTTACCTTTGCAAACTCTTTCCATGTAACACTGAAACTCACATTATTCGCAGATTCTTCATAAAAATCTCCATACCCAATGTCCTGCGTATCATTTCCTGTACTGACTACCAATGTTTTCCACTGGCTGCCAATCTGTCCCGTCAATTTTCCGGTATTCCAGGTTCCGGATACAGACATCTTCGGTGCAGTAAACCAGAAAGTAGTCCCACCGTAAATCTTGACATTTCCTCCTGTTTGCGTTGCTCCAGCAGTGCTATGATAAGTAACATTTGCCGGCAATGGAAGTGTCACGTAATTTCTGTGATCGCCTTTTAAAGTCATATTCTTTGTTCTCTGAATATCACCTTCCAGATATGCGTTTTCATGTGTAGAAGATAATTCAAGTGCTGCTGTCGGCGGTGTTTCCTGACCGCAAAGATAATTAATATAATTCATGACACCATATTTTTCCAAACCGGATTGCGTACAACCGGTAAATGCAACATCCGCTCCTGCATAACAATAACTTGCTGCCAAATGTGTCATAATATATTTCATGTCATTACTGTATCCGTTTAAATAAGAGCCAGTTAAATCTCCCGGTCCGCCATATCCGTAGTAAAGGACTTTCTGTAAATTCAGATTGCTTTCGTAAATTCCGGCAACATAATCTCCGCTTGGTGGGGAATCCATACTGGATTCAATACAATATGCTATCTTTCCATTCACATAAAAATAACAGGTGTAGTAATATCCTAAATCAGATGGATACCAGATTCTTTCTCCCTGTACAAGAGAAACATCCTCTCGTGCTTTTTCCATCGAAGACGGTACAACGGATAAAAAGACTCCATTTTCTGTTCCTAACTCTGCTATATCAACTCTCTGTTCTTCCTCCGAATCACTCTCCTCATCATCAGAGCCTTTATCATCAGATGGATTCTGGCTGCCGGAACTATCTTTTGCAGAAGTTTCCGGCTCCTTTTCTCTTACAATGACTTTTCTGATGACCTGATACGAGGGATTTCCGCTTACTGGTTCTGCATAATACTTTGCGTAGTAGTTACCCGGTTTCTGATAGTCAAATGCTTTTCCTTCCTGGGTTTCCGCTTTTTCAAAGGTCAGTTTTACCTTTTCAGTATTATACTGGATACCTGAAAAATCTTTTGATAGATCAATCTCTGTTCCGGCTTCCAACGATAACTCCTCAACCGTCACAATTTCATCTTCCGTAAGTTGATCCATCACTTCATCAAGCATTGGTGTTTCCGTTTCTTCCAATTCTCCACTGCTTGTTTCTGCCGTTACAGAAGTTTCCGTATCCGTTTCCGCTGCCAAAACACTACCTGCATTTCCAATAGTGGAGAAACTAATCAGAAATGCCAGAGTGCCGGCTAAAATCCTATTCCTTTTTATTTTTTTCATATCCTGCTCCTTTTTATTTTTTTACACAAAAAAAGCAAGCTGATTTCAGCCTGCTTTCTATTACCTTTTCCCATAGCCTGTCCGTACATAGTTCCCGACTATGGGAATTCCATATTTAGTTGTATGTACGGCGAATCAGCTACGGTTCATCCCGTATTCTGTTCACTATTCACTCCTTTAAAAGTTTGTTTCTATACTTTCTATTAACTTTATATATTCAAAATCTTTAGTGCCAAGTTTCCACAAGTTTATCAACGTTATTATCATGTTACTTATGAATATAAGAATGATCACTATATATTGAAAGTTATCAACCTTTAGTATTTTTAAAAGATTCTCAATATTTACTCCTATTCCTTTGTATAGATTTATTACTATAACCATTGTTATAATAATAAATATTCCCCATACCGCAAGTGGATATTTTTTTAAGATATTATGGATTAACTTATATATTGGTATGAAGGCACAAGGGATTAATAGTAATGCAATGGCAGATACTGATTGCATACTTATAAAATCCTTTTCATTAGTATAGAGTAACCATAAATAAATGCCACTTGAAAGAACTGAAAATACGATTTGGAGAGAATCTAGTTCAGAGCCTTTTACTTCCTGCTTAGCTCTTTCCCAATCATATTTTAATAGTGCTGATAAATATAGGAACAACTTTTTCTTATTATCTTCAAATTTATCAATGCATTTAGGATTTTCTAATTCATCAATTAATTTCCAAATATGAACATCATTTAGATACCTTCCAGCTCTTTTTTGATTATAGCCCTCTTTTTGGGCAATTATTGTCTTAACCCCATTTGCGTTAATTCTCATCTTTAAACGTGTTAATTGTACTCCAATATTGAACTGTGAACATTTTGTAATGTTTTCCGCTATTTCTCTAATATCTTCTCTCCATTTTTGTCTTTCCTCCGTAATATATTTCAATTTTCCAGTTCTTCTTGAGTTATACACATTCGCTAACAAAGAAATTACAGCTGCAATTACTGTTGATGTAAGGATTACATTCATATCCATTTTTCTACCCTCCCTATTCAGGTGTTCCCATATGAATTAATATTAGAAATAATTGTAACACAAATAGGAAGACAATAGCACATAGTTTTATAATAAATGAACTCAGCTTAAAAATTCCATATAACAAAAATCCTATCCCCTTTACTGTTCCACTTAAAACGTTTTTAACTATTCCCATATCCTTACTCCTCTTCATCCATGTAAAATGACATAAAGTTATTGTCAATCACAGAAGAATCCTCTTCTTGTTCTATATTCATTTTCGATGTGTCTACCTCTTGCTTTATTAGCGCCACATTATTCAAAGCCTCTGCAACAATTTCTTTGAAGAACTCCCGGTTTTGTTTTAGTATCTGTTCGATACTTTTTAATTCGACTTCCTGTGTCTGCTGTTTCAGATAGTTACTATAATAAATAATTGCTTCTGCGATGTAGTTATTCAGATTCTTAAAAATATCTTTGTTATAATCCTCCAGACATTTTAATGCTTTCTGATGATTGCTGTTATCACGATAAAGCCGTAATGTTGTTTTAAATATCCTGTCTTTTTCCATGATATTCCTCCATTATGCCCCTGCTCGCTTTTTGGCAATTTCCTTTAAAATCGAACGAACTGCCATTTCACAGCCTTTTGCATTTTCATGAATATCTGAATAAAATAGGACTTTCTTACCTTCGTTCCTTCCAAAGTGCTGGATTGCAGTTGAACCGCCCCCTGCAAACACAATTTTTGTAAGATCCAGGTTATAGCCAAATTTCTTCAGTATTAAATAGATCTGTTCTGCATACTGCTTTAGTTCCCCCTGTATAATATTCCTGTAAGCATCAGAACAGTCATAATCTCCATTTACCATAAACTTCTCTAACGCATAAGTAGAAATACTTTCTCCGGTCTTTGCCTCTACCACTTCCCGGATATGATTGATACAGGTCAAGGCTGCATTTTTATCTATAAACAACTGTCCTGTTGGCTTTCCATCAATCAGCCCCATAATGTCATTCGTTCCACCTCCCATATCGCAGAGAACACATTCTCCCATGAGTTCCTCTTGATGCAATAATACAATCACATGCCCCTGCATGAAAATATGTGCATTTTCAATCTCTACATGGTAATTCCTTCCTTCATAACGGAAGTTCAGCTTTTTAGACTGCAAAAGGTATTTTTTGAAATCATTTTTCTGTAACCCGTACCTTCTCGGAGGCAACGCTGCTCCGATACGAACCAACGCTTCGTTTTTTCCCCGATACTGTAATTCCTTTGCCAATGCTGCCAAAGTCAGGTGATAATAGTTCATATTCTGTGTTTTGTCTACGGTTTCTAATTCCGGGGCCCCTTCCCCTATTTTGAAACACTGTCCCTGAAATTCTAAAACATTTTCAAGATTATCCGGTCTGACCTCTAACTTTGTAATGGCTGCTGAAAAATCTGTATGTACTGTTTTCATGTTACGGTTCCCATGATCAATCCCGATAATTTCTCTTTCTAACATTTGCTTAACCTCCTATGTACTTTCCTCATTATTCTGTTTTTATTATCTGTTCTATCTCTCTCTGAAAGATTTTTTGTAATAAAATGACAACATATACATTCGGTTTCTGCTGACCGTATTCAATTCTTTGGTACGTCCGCAGACTAACGTGTAATTTATCTGCAAGTTCTGCCTGTGTCATTCCATGAGCCACTCTTAGCTTTTTTAATTCTGTTACTCTTTCACCCCCTTATGTTTGGGGGATAGCCTCACTTGCCTGATGATACGCATACAAATTGCTGTAATAGCTGCTGATTGTCATAGAAGCATTGTACAAAGCCGTAATCATTACAGCCCGTATATTATGTGCTTTCTTCCCACTATTTTTCAAAGAATCCAGCACATATAAGACACTTCCCATATCCAGTTTCCAATAGATGCTTTTTACAATCGGTGTTGGTTTTTCTTCCCGATTCACACGTATAGTAGAACTTTTAGAAGACATAACCTCTACGATTATATTCAAAATCTCATCAAGCATATGTTTTTCATATGGTCTGTCATTCAGTATCGCATCATATCCTATCCTTTTTTTCATGATATTTTTGATTTCCTGATAAGATAAGATGGGATATTTTCCATTAGTATTCTCTGTTGTATTCTCTGTATTTGTTTCCCCTTCCCTATAGATAGGTATTTCTTTTGCATTACTAGAGGATTCCTCTTTTAAAGGGGTAGGTATCTCTTTTTTCTGTGATACCCTCCCTCTTTTGAAAGGGATACCCTGTTCTTTTTGCAGTGTATCGCTTTCCTTCTCAGATGATTCCTCTTCTTTTTCTTTATAGGTATCCCTTTTTAAAGAGAGTGGGGAGAAATATGTCAGTTCTTTTAATCGATCTACCTTTAATTCAATGAATAAAACATTGGTAACGGTAATCCCGTTTACAACAAGATTTCTAAATACCCGCTGAATCACTCCCAGTTTTTCAAGAAATATGATTGCATTTGTTGCTTCCTTTTTACTGATTCCAAATTCATCAGCTATCTGCTGATAACTTCTCTGAAGAAGATCTGCTTTAAATTTTTTCTTTAAAGCAACTAATTGACCGCTTCCTTCATCTCTTATTTCTGTTGGCTTATACCAATAAACAATATCGGCTAATATTACTATGGCAGTTAAGTGCGGTTTTCCGTTTTCTCTCACAATACTTTTGTACCATGCCTGCGGAATAATATTTCCGCTTATATTCAGCTGTGAACTTTGGTCCACAATCTTATTTCCAGAGGTAAAAATACTTTCCATACTTCCACCTACCCTTCTAATTCAGATTGTTTCTTATTTATTTTTTCCATTGTTTCATCAGCTCGTTTACCTGCCATACAACACGCCCAAAGTGTAAATGCAGAAAGCACTGAAAAGCAAATCACAATTACTATAATCATTCGTCCATCCTCCAAACAAAAATAGAGGGGACTAAGCAGATAGCAGAAAATACAACCTACTTAGTCCCCATAATTCAATTTATTAAAACAGTATACTGTTGGCATTGCTGCCTATGCAGAAAAGAACTTCTGCAGATATAAAAAAAGCAGGACTAAGCAGCTAGACTCCTTTTCCTCAGAGTTTGTACCTTTCCTACTACAAATTTATTCCCAGGCTATAAATTTATCATATAATATGATATAATGAAGTAAGACCAAGTTGGTGCAATCCCTTGATTTTAAAGGTATTCTGCTAACTTGGTTTTATTATAACTCAATAACCCGCACCGTTTTCTCCCATCAGTGCATGAATTTCTCCGGTACTGAGTACAAATCCGGCATTGTTCAACACGGCATTGTTCCCAAAAGACTTGTTGATCCCTCTCATTTCAATTTCCATAAGCTGTTCTCCTCTCTTAGAAAATACAACCCGACTGTAAAATAATATTTGCATAAGGCGTTGTCTCTCCGGTTCGAATAACTGCCTTGCATGTTTTTGTCATTTTTTTCAGATCGCTGTGCAAAACAAATTGTATCTCTGGTTTGAAACCCGTTTCATGCTTTGCAAAAAATTGTTCGATCTGACGGAGTATCTCCGGATTCTGAAGTTTCATCTCCTCTGCCAGTATGATCTTCTCTACTTTCATATCTGCCCCTACTTCTTCCAACACATCCATAAAAGACGGCTGTCCGAATTTTACGGCCAGATCGATCCGTTCTGTCTCATCCGGGATCGGCAGTCCACAGTCTCCGATACAGATTGTGTCCGTATGTCCCATATAAGACAACACTCTGGAAATATCACTGTTTAAAATCCCCTGTCGTTTCATGCTCTTCCTCCCAGTTTTTCCAATTCTTCTTCGACTTCCTGTGCCATCGGCATTCCGCTCTGTGCCCCGAATTTTTCTGTGGATAAGCTGGCTGCCACATTCGCATACCGAAGTGCTGTCTCCATATCCGCTCCTTTTGCTCTCTGCAGGGCAAATGCACCGTTTAACGTATCTCCTGCCCCGGTCGTATCTGCCACATTCGCTTTTCTCGCCGGTACACTCAAGATTTCTCCATTCTTCAAACAAGTAATCACACCTCTGGAGCCCTGTGTGATGATCAGTTTTTCCGGATACTCTCTTAACAAGTCCTCTGTAGAATACTCCTCTCCAAAAATCAGGACCGCTTCATGTTCATTTGGTGTTACATACGTCACTTTTTCGATCACTTCCAACGGAACGTTTGACGCCGGAGCCGGATTTAACACTACCGGAATCTGATTGTCATAACAGAAATCTACAACATAATACACCGTATCCAGCGGAATCTCCTGCTGCAGCACAACCATATCAAAAGTCTTCAGCTCCTCTTTGATCCTGTCAATATAATCTCTGTCCACTTTCCCGTTTGCTCCCGGAACCACGATGATCGTATTGTCATTTTCTCCGACTGTGATCATAGCAATCCCTGTCGGAACTCCCTCTAAAACCTTGATATGTCCCGTCTCTACACCGACTTTCTTGAAATTCTCCAATAACCGGGTACCATTTGCGTCATCTCCAACACATCCGAACATCTCCACTTTTGCTCCGAGCTTTGCCATAGCAACCGCCTGATTCGCACCTTTCCCTCCCGGAATATAATGAAGGCTGTCTCCTCGAAGTGTCTCCCCTTTTAGCGGAATCCGCTCTGCGGTCACCGTCATATCCATGTTAATGCTTCCTACTACTGCCAGTTTCATTCTGCTTCTCCTTTCTTTTTCGTCGTCTGACGCCTGATCAGCTCAACATCAAATATATTTTCTTTCTGATACGAAATCTCTTCTCCATGATGGATGATCATCTGTACTGCCAGTTTTCCCATTTCTTCAATGGGCTGGGAAATGGTCGTCAGCTCCGGTGTCATTCTCCTGCTGAACTCAATATTGTCAAATCCGACCAGCTGTACATCTTCCGGGACTCTTCGCCCGTTCTGATGAAGCACCTTATAGACTGCCATTGCCGCCATGTCATTGCTCGCCAGGATTCCATCGGTATCCGGGTATCTGCGAATCAGTTCTTCTGCTGCCGCAAGTCCGGCATCGTAATCATAATCACAGTCGATCCAGACAGCTTTTCTTCCATACTTTCTGCACACATCCTCATATCCCTGATAACGCTGCTGCCCGCTGGAAAACTTCATCGGTCCCCGCAGGCACACAATATGCTGACAGCCGCATTCAATCAGATGCTCTGCCGCAAGTTTTCCGCCTTTGTAATGATCTGATTCGATAAATGCGATTTCCCGTCCCTCAGAAAGCTTTCTGTCCATCACGACAACCGGAAGTCCGCATTCTGCAATCTTCTTTCCGGTCCGATCGCTGTTGGTCATGATCACAATTCCATCTGCCTGCATCTGTACAAGCATCTGAATGTTCATCCGTTCTTTCTTCGGATTATTTGCTGAATTGCATAACAGCATCTTATATCCGTTTTGAAAGGCTTCCTCCTCCACTGCTTTGGCGATTTCACTGAAAAATGGATTTTCAATATTCGGAACGATCATTCCAATAATCTTTGATGATTTCTTAAACAATGCCCGCGCCAGTTCATTTGGTTTGAACCCCGTTTCTTGAATAGCCTCAAGAACTCTTTGCTTCTTCTCCTCATCCACATTCGCTGTTCCATTCATCACTCTCGATACAGTAGCAGGTGAAACTCCTGCGATCTTTGCAACTTCTCTGATACTTGCCATCTTATGTCCTCTTTCTTTTGCTGCTGTGAAACTTTTTGAAACCCGTTTCATATCTTGATTTTATTATAGGCATAACTCCTGACATCTGTCAATCTCCTTTGTAGACTTTGGTGGTATTGTATAGATATCTCTCTTTTCTTTTATTCCTATCGCCCAAAAACTCTGCCTTTTTTATGCATAATCCCTATTTTATTTTTCCGCTTCCATTATACTTGACTGTTTCAGTCCAATATTGTAAGATGAGACAAAACGTCAGGGAGGTCAGATATGTTATTTACCAAAGAATGTGATTATGCAATCCGCATCATGCGTGCATTATCTTCCGGAGAGTTAATCAGTGTCTCACGGATCTGCGAGATGGAGCATCTGCCCTCTGCCATGACTTACAAGATTACCAGAAAGCTGGAAAAGTCCGGATTTTTAAAAAGCTGTCGGGGTACCAACGGGGGATATGCGCTCAACTTAAAGCTTGCAGAGATTTCTCTCTATGATCTCTGCGCTGCCATAGATCCGGATATCCTTCTTTTAGAATGTATGAAAGAGGGTTATCCTTGTTCTATGAACAGTCCGAAAAATCCATGTCTGGTACATCACGAATTCTGCCGGCTGCAGAATATGCTGGTGCAGGAAATGAAACAAAAATCTCTTGCCGAATTATTTCGGTAAATGTTTTTTTGTCTTAATCTTTACTATTTTAGTACAGTTTTATCAAAGGAGGATTTTACAAAATGAATCAATGTTATGGATGCAATACATGCAAAAGCGCAGACAAGCCTCTAGAAGGCTTTATCCGCTCGCTTCCGATGGAAACTTCCCATCACCGCGTGGAAGGACAGAGCACAAAATGTGGATTTGGACTGCAGGGAGTCTGTTGTCGTCTCTGCTCCAACGGTCCTTGCCGCATCACTCCAAATGCGCCGAGAGGAATCTGCGGTGCCGATGCCGATACGATCGTAACCCGCAATTTCTTAAGAGCAGTGGCTTCCGGCAGCGGATGCTATATCCATATCGTTGAGAATACTGCCCTCAATCTGAAGAAAACCGCCCAGATCAAAGGAGAATTAAAGGGTCTGAAATCTCTGGAGCATCTGGCGGAGATGTTTGGAATTACAGACGAAGATGTCTATGTAAAAGCAGAAAAAGTGGCAGATGCCGTACTTGCCGATCTGTACAAACCGGAATATGTTTCTGCAGAACTGATTGAGAAAATCGCATATGCACCACGTATTAAACGCTGGAAAGAACTGGGAATCATGCCGGGCGGTGCAAAAGCAGAGGTATTCAAAGGTGTTGTAAAATGTTCCACCAATCTGAACTCCGACCCTGTGGATATGCTTACCGACTGTCTGAAGCTTGGTATTTCCACCGGAGTGTACGGGCTGACCTTAACCAATCTGCTCAACGATGTTTTGCTCGGACAGCCGGAGCTTCGCCTGGCCCCGGTAGGACTGCGTGTGATCGATCCGGATTACATCAACATTATGATTACCGGACATCAGCACACGATTTTCGTAGATCTTCAGGAACGCCTGATTTCAGAAGAAGCAAAGACAAAAGCGCAGGCTGTTGGTGCAAAGGGATTCAAACTGGTAGGATGTACCTGCGTAGGACAGGACTTACAGCTCAGAGGCGCACACTATACCGAAATATTTGACGGTCATGCAGGAAACAACTATACAAGTGAAGCAATCCTGGCAACCGGAGCGATCGATGCAGTTCTTTCAGAATTTAACTGTACTCTTCCGGGAATCGAGCCAATCTGTGAAGAATTGAAGATCCGACAGATCTGTCTGGATGATGTTGCAAAGAAAGCGAATGCGGAACTGATGCCGTTTGAATTTGAAAACCGCGAAGAACAAAGCAGCATTATTATTGATAAAATCATCGAATCCTACAAGGAACGACGGGGAAGTGTTCCGTTACATCTCATGGAAGAACATGGAAATGACCATACATTAACGGGTGTCAGTGAAGGTTCTTTAAAATCCTTCCTGGGCGGAAAGTGGACGCCGCTAATCGAACTGCTGGCATCCGGAGAGATCAAAGGTCTTGCCGGTGTGGTGGGATGCTCCAACCTGACTGCAGGCGGACATGATGTCTTGAGCGTGGAACTGACAAAAGAACTGATCTCTCGCGACATCCTCGTCCTTACTGCCGGATGTTCTTCAGGCGGAATCGAAAACTGCGGACTCATGACTCCGGAAGCTGCCAAATATGCCGGTCCAAAGCTGCGCGCTGTCTGTGAAAAACTGAACATTCCGCCGGTTTTGAATTTTGGTCCTTGTCTTGCGATCGGCCGTCTGGAAATCGTTGCAACAGAAATCGCCGCAGAGCTTGGCGTAGATCTTCCACAGCTTCCACTGGTACTTTCTGCCGCACAGTGGCTGGAAGAGCAGGCACTGGCTGACGGATGCTTCGGACTTGCACTGGGACTTCCGCTGCACCTTGGACTTCCTCCGTTCGTAACGGGAAGCAAAACTGCAGTCAAAGTACTCACAGAAGATATGAAAGAACTGACCGGAGGACAGGTCATCATCAACGGAGATGCGAAAGAATCTGCTGATATCCTGGAGCAGATTATTCTGGAAAAACGCCAGGGCTTACATATATAGGAGGTGCCGCTATGAGACGAATTATGATCGATGCCTCAAAGTGCGATGGATGCAAAAACTGCACCATCGCCTGTATGCAGGCGCACCGGGAAACACCGGGAACTGTTTATGATCTGGATCTGACGGACATCCGCAATGAATCCAGAAACCACATCGAAAAGCTGCCGGACGGAACCTATCGCCCTATTTTTTGCAGACACTGCGATCAGCCGGAATGCGTGATGTCCTGTATGAGCGGTGCTCTGACAAAGGATCCGAAAACGGGAATCGTATCTTATGATGAAACGAAATGTGGCTCCTGTTTTATGTGCGTTATGAACTGCCCGTTCGGCGTCCTCAAAGCAGATACTGCCACCCGTACCAAAGTCGTAAAGTGCGACTTCTGCCTGCAGGACGGTGCAGAACCCAACTGCGTAAAAGCCTGTCCAAAACAGGCAATCTATGTTGAGGAGGTGTCATTATGATGCATGTTATTATCGGAGTGGGGGCTGCCGGGATCACCGCAGCAAAAACCATTCGCAGCCAGCAGCCGGATGCCTCTATTACCATGATTTCCACAGATGAGCATGTACACTCCCGCTGCATGCTTCACCGTTATTTGAGCCATGAACGTCAGGAAGATACCTTGTCCTTTGTAGAACCTGACTTTTTTGAAACCAATAAAATCGAATGGATCAAGGGTGTTTCTGTAAAAACAGTGGATGTAAAAAACCAGCAGGTTCTGCTTGATAATGACACATCCTGCCACTATGACAAACTCCTGATCACAACCGGTGCAAACAGCTTCATCCCGCCTGTTGGACAGTTCCGTGAGGCAAACAATGTATTCGGACTGCGGCATCTTTCGGATGCTCAGGCGATCCGCCCGCTGGCCGATCAGGCAGAACAGATTCTGATCGTTGGTTCCGGTCTGGTTGGAATGGACGCTGCCTATGCATTTCTCGAGCAGGGTAAAGAGGTTACTGTTGTGGAAATGGCAGATCGTATTCTTCCGATCCAGTTAAATGAAACTGCCGGAACTGCCTATCGGAAATTATTTGAAGAACACGGATGCCGTTTTCTTCTTGGAAAAAAGGCTTCTGAAACGCATATGAACAGCAATGGTTCAATCGACTATGTCCTTCTGGATGATGGCACCCGGGTAGACTGTGATCTGGTCATTGTTGCTGCCGGTGTTCGTCCCGCAGTTGAATGCGTACTGGATACTTCGATCGAAGTAGATCGTTTTATTAAAGTGTCTGACACCATGGAAACCAACTGTAAAGATATTTACGCTGCCGGAGATGTAACGGGACTGTCCGGAATCTGGCCAAATGCTATGAAACAGGGACAGGTTGCCGCTATGAATATGTGCGGAATTAAAACACTTTACGAAGATCGTTACGCTATGAAAAATACGATGAACTTCTATGGACTGGTTACGCTTTCCCTTGGAAGAGGAACAGAAGAAGAGGGAGATGTTGTTCTCGAACAGGAAGATTCTCACAATTATAAACGTGCCATTTTACGAGATGGAAAATTAGACAGTATTTTATTACAGGGAAGTATTGATTATTCCGGAATTTATCAATATCTGATCAAACATAAGATCGACCTTTCCGGTATGGAAAAAGATGTTTTTCATCTGTCTTTCGCTGATTTTTACGGAGTGAAAGAAAACGGCGGATATTGTTATCAGGATCAGGCATAAAGTAAAAGCATTCCTGCATGGATCATTGCTTCTTGGCATATGATTTCCGGCAGGAATGCTTTTTATTTTATTATCTCGCAGATTCACCAACTGCAGCTGCTCCGCTCAATCCGTCTTCACTCTTTTTCTGGTCATAAACCTCTCTGTCTAAAAGCTGCTCGGATTTTGCCACAAGAACTGCTGCTGTTGCCGCACCTGTCACATTTGTTGCTGTACGCATCATATCGACAACGCTTGAGATCGGAACCAGAAGTACAATAATCTCTACCGGAAGTCCTGCTGCAGTAAACAGTGCTGTGGTTGTTACTGTGGAGGTTCCCGGAACTCCTACTGTTCCGATGGAAACGATCAGTGTCAATACGATCAGAAATACATACTGACCAATGGAGTACGGAATATCAAATATATTGATGGCAAGTACAGCCAGAAGTGTCGGCCAGATTCCCGCACATGCCGGCATTCCCAGGTTTGCTCCAAGGGCTGCGACAAATGACGCAATATCCTCATTGACTCCCAGCCTGGATACCAGCTGTTTTACGCTGACCGGAATGGTTCCCACGCTGGACTGGGACGTAAATGCTTTTTTCTTCCCAGATAGGACAGCAGTACAAACAGAACTACTGTAATCGCCACTGCCGCTATCGCTAAAACATCAATATCCATTATTTTACTCCTTTAAATGCCGCATCAAGATCTGCGATCAGATCTTCTACTTTTTCAATTCCGATTGAAAGCCGGATCGTGTTTGGTTTGATTCCCTGATCTAACAATTCTTCCTCCGTACACTGGCTGTGAGTGGTGGTTGCCGGATGAATCACCAGAGATTTCACGTCTGCTACATTTGCCAGCAGGGAAAAGATAGACAGCTGATCGATAAATGCCTGGGCCGTCTGCGCATCTCCCTTAATCTCAAAAGTAAAGATAGAGCCGCCTCCGTTCGGGAGATATCTCTTATATAATTCATGGGTTGACTCCGTTTCCAGTGACGGATGGTGTACAGCCTCTACCTGCGGATGATTCGCAAGATACTCCACGATCTTCAGCGCATTGCTCACATGCCGCTCAACACGCAGAGATAATGTCTCCAGCCCCTGCAGGAAGATAAAGGAATGGAACGGAGAAAGTGTTGCACCCGTATCACGCAGGATCACTGCACGGATATAGGTTACAAATGCCGCACTGCCTGCTGCATCTGAGAACGATACACCATGATAACTCGGGTTGGCTTCTGAAATCCACGGATATTTGCCGGATGCCTTCCAGTCAAACTTTCCACTGTCAACGATCACGCCTCCAATCGCTGTTCCATGACCGCCGATAAATTTCGTTGCGGAGTGAATCACCAAATCTGCACCATGTTCGATCGGCCGGATCAGATACGGTGTTGCAAATGTAGAATCTACTACCAACGGAATATTGTGTCTGTGCGCGATCTCTGCCACCTTCTCCAGATCGATCAGATTTGAATTCGGATTTCCAAGTGTCTCTACAAATATCGCTTTTGTATTTTCCTGAATGGCTGCCTCAAAAGATCCTTCTTTCTCAGGGTCCACAAACGTTGTTGTCACATCGTTTGTGAGCGGAAGAGTATGCGCCAGAAGATTGTATGTGCCGCCGTAGATGGTCTTGGATGCCACAATATGCTCTCCCGCCTTTGCAAGTGCCTGAAATGCATAGGCAATTGCTGCCGCACCGGATGCTACAGCCAGCGCTGCCACACCGCCTTCTAATGCTGCAATACGCTGTTCGAAAATATCCTGTGTCGGATTTGTCAGTCTTCCATATATATTTCCTGCATCACGGAGTCCGAAGCGGTCTGCCGCATGCTGTGAGTCGTGAAATACATAAGAGGTTGTTGCATAGATCGGGACTGCTCTTGCATCTGTAACCGGATCTGCCTGTTCCTGTCCAATGTGTAATTGTTTTGTCTCAAATCCCCAGTTTTTAGAATCTCTGATATCTGCCATTTCTATTTCCTCCTTCTTTGGAATCTGTTTCTTTCTTAATTCCTTGTAATCATATTAACATAGTAGGATTTATTTGTCCAATATAGATTGAGAATATCCTGTTATAGATTTATTTTATAGCAGACTCATTGTTTTGTATGGCTGCTTTAACCGTATCCAGAAACATTTCATGTATTCTGTTGTCCTGATCTAATTCCGGATGAAATGCCAGCCCAAACTGTGTCCCGTATTTTACTGCCACGATCCGATCATCTACTGCCGCAAGAACTTCTACTCCTTTTCCAACTTTTTCAATATATGGAGCTCTTATAAATGTCATCGGTATTTTCCCGATTCCCTTCATTTCCTGTACTGTACGGAAACTTCCAAGCTGTCTGCCATAACCGTTTCTTTTCACCGCTGCCGGCAATGTTGCAAAATAAATATTCCGGTCATTTGTCAAATTTTCCGCCAGAAGGATCAGGCCGGCACAAGTTGCCAGCACCGGCAGTCCTTCTTCGATTTTCTGCTTCAATATCTGATACATGTCCAGCTCTTTCAGAAGTTTTCCCTGCACAGTACTCTCACCTCCGGGAAGGATCAATCCATCAAACGGTTTCATCAGGTCCTCTTTTTTGCGGAGTTCCATACATTCTATTCCCAGGTCTTCTATTTTCTTCCGATGTTCCGCAAATGCTCCCTGTACTGCAAGTACTGCGATCTTCATTCTATCTGCCCCTTTCCGCCATCAAAAGTTCTATCTCCTGTTCATTAATTCCTACCATTGCCTCTCCCAGATCCTCAGAAAGCTCTGCCAGCATCCTGTAGTCTTCAAAGTTTGTTACCGCTTTTACAATTGCTTCTGCCCGCTTTCTCGGATCTCCTGACTTAAAAATACCAGATCCCACAAATACGCCTTCTGCACCAAGCTGCATCATCAGCGCCGCATCCGCCGGAGTTGCGATGCCTCCCGCCGCGAAGTTTACAACAGGAATACGTCCGTTATGATGTACATATTCAACCAATTCATACGGCACATTTAGGGCCTTTGCTTCCTCAAACAGCTCATCCTCCCTCATGGAGACCAGTTTTGCAATTTCCCGCTTCATCATTCTCATATGTCTGACTGCCTGTATCACATCTCCTGTTCCCGGCTCTCCCTTTGTACGGATCATAGAAGCTCCTTCATTGATCCTTCTAAGCGCTTCTCCCAAATCTCTTGCACCACATACAAATGGTACCTGGAATTTGCGTTTATTAATATGATAAACATCATCTGCCGGAGAAAGTACTTCACTCTCATCAATATAATCAATTTCGATTGCCTCTAATATCTGTGCTTCAACAAAATGTCCGATCCTGCATTTTGCCATAACTGGAATGGATACTGCTTCCTGAATTTCCTTGATCATCTTCGGATCACTCATTCTGGATACTCCGCCCGCTGCACGGATATCAGCCGGAATCCTTTCCAGCGCCATCACTGCACATGCTCCCGCCTCCTCTGCAATCCTTGCCTGTTCCGGTGTTGTCACATCCATGATCACTCCGCCTTTTAACATCTGTGCTAACTGCTTGTTGAGCTCATATCTTTCTGCACTCATTTGCTGTACCTCCTCTTAATTGCTATCATTTTTATATGAATACTACATTAAGATTGGCTTTTCTTAAATATCCAGTTTTAACGTTTTTAACCATGCCAGTTTTAAAAACAAAAAAGCTACCGCTATTATTTCCAATATTTTTCTACTTCCTGCTCAGCCTCTTGGAAAGAAAGCTGGAACTTTTCCTGTACCTTTGCACACACGCATTCTTTTTCCATTCCCATTTCCTGTAATAATTCTACAGTTGCCTGTCTTCTGCCTTCCCTTCTGCCTTCTTTCAATCCAGTGTTTTTATAAACCGTAGAAAAGTACTGGTGATCTCGAATCGCACGCTCTCTTGCCTCATATTCCAGACGCTTCTCCTCATCCGCACTGATCCGGTTCAAATCCTCATACGCCTTCTTAATATATTCGCTTTTTTCCGCTGCCATTTCAAATTCCTCCTTGGTTTCTGCATTGATAAACTGAAGCCATTTCAGCAGCTCTGTCTCCGGATACTCATATTTTGCCAGTTTCGGGAGTTCCAATGTGTGGATCTCAACTTTATCACTGTACATCTTTCTCCCCTGATCTGACCAGAAGTGAAAACAGGAGTAATATTCTTCATCTTCAAACATGGTAAAATTCAAAATCCCGATATGAATACATTTTTCTAATTTCTGATAGTCTTCTCCTGGTTTTAATTGATCGGTAAACATCTTCCCCAGATAGAACAACGTGCGTTCTGCCCAGTATTCACTAGCTGTCACCTGAATTTCAATGTCAATCTGCTCCTTGTTATTTAACAAAACCCGTACATCCAAAATTCCCAACTTATCATCTTTATCCTTCTGGCGCAAATGGGACGGCAAAATCCTGCTCTCAACGATTTCTCCCAGATCAATTCCAAGTACCGCCGCCAGAAATGCGTTGCGCACCTCTTCATCTTCCATCAGCTCTTTAAAACAGAAATCTACTTTTGGCTTCATTAAAAATTGTGTTGTTTTTTCCTTCTTCATACATGCTCCCCCTTGGTTTCTGATGGAATTCAGAAGATTTCGATGAGTATGTAACTGTATTCTTAATTTTATTATATCTTTTGACACGATGTTTCACAATCGCAAATACAGACAAACTCCATCTATTCTCTTGTTACTATGCACGGTAACGTCTTATCCATCTTTTCTGTGCGTTTATTTGGAAATTATTTTTGAATGGCATCTTATGCCATATTTGAAAACTGAAAGGGATTCCTTTCAAGATTGGTTTTATTATACTTGAAATTTTGTTGGGACACAATTAAATTTCCATGAATATGTTATAAATTTTTCCGTAAAAGTTACTGTTCACACCGGATGTTAAATATAGGTTCTGAACCGTCATGCTTGCATGTAAGGCAAAGAATCTATATTTAACATCTGGTGGAACCAGTCACCGCCCATACATAAGCAATCTAGCACGAAGTGCGGTACTGGAGTGCGCAAGCACGACGATTGCGCATGGATAGGTGGAGATTGGTGGGAACAGTAACTCCGTAAAAGTTACTATATGTGAAAAGAAACAAGGAAGCTGCACCTTTTTGCACAAACTTCCTTGTTTCTTTTCTCTATAAATTCCAGCGTTTTCCCTGAGATACTCGCAATCGGTTCATAGCTCTCGCCAGAGATGCCTGAGAATGATAATATTCCTGGATGCTCTGTTTCTGGCGGATTCGCTCCTCTGCACGCTCTTTCTGCTCCTGTGCATGACGGATATCAATCTCCTCCGGCTTTTCTGCTGTATCTACCAGCAGTGTCACACGGTTGTTGACTACCTCTGCAAATCCTCTTCCGAGTGCAACTTCTACCCAGTTTCCTTCTTCGATCTCCATACGGGCCATTCCGATCTTCACTGCAATCACCATATTTTCATGGTTCGGCAAGATTCCCTTTTCACCATCCGGCGCCGGAATTACAAGCTTTCTGCAGCGTCCTTCGTAAAAAACCCTGTCACTTGCGATGATTTTCAAACCAAATGTATCCATATGCCACGCTCCTATTCTGCCGCCGCCTCAGCATTTGCCTTTGCAATGACATCGTCAATAGTTCCTACATTGAAAAATGCAGATTCCGGATATGCATCCATCTCCCCATCAATGATCATTTTAAATCCACGGATTGTCTCTTTTAACGGAACATATTTTCCAGGGATTCCTGTAAATGTCTCTGCTACAAAGAATGGCTGAGACAAAAATCTCTGGATTTTTCTCGCACGCATAACAGTTGCCTTATCTTCATCTGACAACTCTTCCATACCAAGAATTGCAATAATATCCTGCAGTTCTTTGTATTTCTGAAGAATTGCGATGACTTTATTTGCCACTTCGTAATGCTCTTCTCCGACTACATCTGCTTCCAGGATACGGGAGCTGGATTCCAGTGGATCTACCGCCGGATAGATACCCTGCTCTACAATCTTTCTGGAAAGCACGGTCGTTGCATCCAGATGCGCAAATGTTGTCGCCGGAGCCGGGTCAGTCAAATCGTCCGCCGGCACATAAACTGCCTGTACGGAAGTGACAGATCCGTTCTTTGTAGAAGCGATACGTTCCTGTAATTCACCCATTTCCGTTGCCAGTGTCGGCTGATATCCTACTGCAGACGGCATACGCCCAAGCAGTGCGGAAACCTCAGATCCGGCCTGTGTAAAACGGAAAATATTATCGATGAAAAGAAGTACGTTCTGATGCTGTTCATCACGGAAATATTCTGCCATTGTCAAACCAGTCTCAGCCACACGCATACGCGCTCCAGGCGGCTCATTCATCTGACCGAATACCAAAGCAGTCTTCTCCAGAACACCGGACTCTTTCATTTCAGACCAGAGGTCATTTCCCTCACGGGAACGCTCTCCGACTCCGGTAAAAATAGAGTATCCACCGTGCTCTGTCGCAATGTTTCGGATCAATTCCTGGATCAGCACCGTCTTACCGACTCCTGCACCACCGAACAATCCGATCTTACCGCCCTTTGCATATGGTGCAAGAAGGTCGATGACCTTGATTCCCGTCTCCAGGATCTCTACTACAGGACTCTGATCTTCAAATGTAGGCGGTTCTCTGTGGATTACCCATTTTTCTGCATCCTCGATCTGTTCTCCATTATCAATTGTTTCACCTAATACATTAAACAGTCTGCCCAGTGTCTTCTCACCGACAGGAACTTTGATTCCTGCTCCGGTGGCTGTTACTTCCATATCTTTATGCAGTCCTTCACTGGCAGCAAGCATCAGGCAGCGCACCTCATTGTTTCCAAGGTGCTGTGCAACCTCCATGATGCATTTCTTTCCGTTATTTTCAACTTCCAGAGCATCCTTGATATAAGGAAGATTGCCGTCTTCAAATACTACGTCAACGACAGGTCCCATAACCTGTACAATTCGTCCTTTATTCATATGCTATTCTCACTTCCTTTTCTGCTTCTGCGCCTTCGCACCGCTGCAAACTTCCGTAATTTCCTGGGTAATTGCAGCCTGTCTGGCTCTGTTATATACGATTGACAACTCCCGGATCAGGCTTTCAGCGCTGTCTGTAGCAGCCTTCATCGCCATCATACGGGCATTGTGTTCACTGGCATATGCCTCTACCAGACATCCGTAGACCATACCAATGACATAGTTAGGAACAATACTGTCCATCACACTGTCTGCGGAAGGATACAGTTCAATTGCTTCCCGATACATATTCAGAGGCATTTTCATACTTCCGAAGTCTTTGGCCTCCAACGGAAGCAGTTTCAATTTTTCCGCATCTGTCTGTACCGAATTCTCCATGCGGGTGTATACAACATACACTTCATCCAGCTCCCCTGCCAGAAACTGATCGATCACCGACCAGCCAATATCTCTGGCACGGTGCATAGTCGGTTTCTGAACGGTATACTGGAAATTTGTGTCAATCTCTACATTATGTTTTGCAAAATAATGCCGTCCCAGCTCACCTACAACAAAGAGCTTGTGAATCCCCGGCTGTGCAAGGATCTCTTCTTCCAGCTTGATAATATTATGATTATAAGCTCCGGCAAGTCCCTTGTCTGCCGTAATTACGATCGAACCGATCCTTTTCTGCTCTGCCGGGATATCCTGGCGGGCATCAAAATAAGAATGCCGGATCTCTGGCACATGGCGCAGGATACGGGAAATCTCACCCTGAAGTCCATAAAAATACGGCTCTGTATCCGCCAGTTTTTTTCTGGCCTGCGTCATTTTTGAAGAGGAAATCATATACATCGCATTTGTGATCTTCATCGTATCTTTTACGCTGTTGATGCGGCTCTGTATTTCTCTGATATTTGCCATATTAACACCTGCTCTTCTTGAATTCCTTTGCGGTCTCCACGATCTTTTCGATCAGTTCTTCTGTCAGTACCTTTTTCTCTTCGATTTCCTGTCCGATTTCCGGATAATCTGAATCGAAATGACGAAGCAGGTCTGCCTGGAACTGTTTGATTTTTGCTTTTTCTATTCCAAGCATCACTTTATGTGTCGCCGCACACAGTGTGATGACCTTTTCATGCAGACTGAGCGGATGATAAAGCGGCTGCTTCAACAATTCCATCAAACCACTTCCATACTCCAGCTGTTCTTTTGTCGCAGCATCCAGATCGGAACTAAACTGCGTGAACACTTCCATCTCGCGGTACTGTGCCAGATCAATACGAATACTTCCGGATGCTTTTTTCATCGCTTTTGTCTGTGCGGCACCACCAACACGAGATACGGAAAGACCTACGTTTACGGCCGGTCTCATACCTGCTGCAAACAGATCGCTCTCCAGGAAGATCTGTCCGTCTGTAATGGAAATTACATTAGTCGGAATATATGCGGATACATCTCCTGCCTGCGTCTCAATGATTGGCAGTGCTGTAATAGAACCGCCTCCCAATTCATCACTCAGACGGCTGGAACGCTCCAACAGTCTGGAATGCAGATAGAATACATCTCCCGGATATGCCTCACGTCCCGGTGAACGACCGAGCAGCAGAGACAATGCACGATAGGCAACCGCATGTTTTGACAGATCATCATAGACGATCAGGACATCTTTTCCCTGATACATAAAATGCTCTGCCATTGCTGTTCCGGCATATGGTGCGATATACTGAAGCGGCGCACAGTCACTTGCTGTAGAAGATACCACAATCGTATAATCCAGTGCATCATTATTCTTCAATGTATTTACAACTTTTGCAACAGTAGAAGCCTTCTGTCCGATCGCCACATAAATACAGATTACATCTTTTCCCTTCTGATTCAGGATTGTATCCATCGCAATGGATGTTTTTCCTGTCTGACGGTCTCCGATGATCAGCTCTCTTTGCCCACGTCCGATCGGGAACATGGCATCGATGGAAAGGATTCCTGTTTCCATCGGTACGCTAACTGATTTTCTGTCAATAATTCCCGGCGCCTCCTGCTCGATCGGACGGTAATCATCTGCTTCGATCTCGCCTTTTCCATCAATCGGAGCTCCCAGTGCATTGACAACTCTTCCTACATATTTATTTCCAACCGGTACACCGGCCTTTTTTCCTGTACGAGTTACTTTTGTCCCTTCTTTGATATCTGTGTCCCGTCCAAAAAGAATGACTCCGATTTCATTTTTCTGAATATCCTGTACCATTCCTTTCAAACCCGTATCGAAGGTAACAATCTCTCCATACATTGCGTGATCAATCCCATAAATAGTCGCAATTCCGTCACCTACAGCAACGACTGTTCCCACTTCGCTGTCTTTGCTCACACTGTCAAAATTTTCTATCTCTTCTTTTAAAATAGAAATAATTTCATCTGAATTGATTGAACTCACCTTGTTCACCTCCAGGTTAATTTTTGTCCTAGTCTGTCCAGACGTCCTTTCAGACTCCAGTCATATTCATCGCTTCCTGTGCGCAGAACAAATCCGCCAAGCAGCGTACTGTCTGTCTGAATCTCAATCCTGGCCTTGCTCGCTTCATATTTTTTACAAAGGAACGCTTCCATATTTTTGAGCTGCTCGTCACTGGGCAGCTCTACACATGTCAATACGGCACTTAAGATCCGATCCTGCTCGTCACAATATCTGTCATATGCAGCAAATATCTCCGGAATCAGATCCATTCTCTCATATTTACATGCCACTTTCAGGAAATTTCTCATTTCCTGCGGAAATACCTTGTCGATCACACGTTCTTTCTTCTGTGCCGGAATTGTCGGATTCACAAACACATCATGAAGCTGCGGTACCTCCTCAAATATCTCTCTTGCTTTCTGTATGGCTTCCTTCGGAACATTCAGCTCATACAACACCTGTACATACCGCATTGCTGCAGATGAACAGTACATCTGACTAGTTGTTGTCTGTGTCTTCATGAGCTTCACCTACTTCTTCCAGAAACTTATCATATATTTCCTGATTATTGCCTGTCTGTTCTGCCACGATCTTCGCTGCAGCTGTCATTGCAAGTCCTGCGATTTCAGACTGGAGTGCACTCATTGTCTGCTCTCGTTCTACACGGATATCCGCCTTGGCAGACTCGATGATACTGCCTGCCCTGGCATCCGCCTCCTCTACAATACGTTCATACTCTGATTTGGCGTCCTTACGTGCTTTCTCTACGATCCGCACAGATTCTTCTTTTGCCCCGCCAAGTGCCTGCGCATATTCTTCCTTCATCTTCATCGCATCTTCCTGTGCATTCTGGGCATTTTTCAATCCGTCTTCGATCAGCTGACGGCGCTTTTCCATAATGTCGGTCACAGGCTTGATCAAAAACTTCTTTAATAAGAAAGCCAGGACGATCAGGTTAATCATGGTATATAGAAAGTTCATATCAAATCTCAGCACTTCCCACACCCGCCTTTCCTGTTAATTCTATTTGCTTATTTTAAGAAGAATACGATCAGAATACCAATGATAAATCCATAAATTGCAGTTGCCTCTGCAAGTGCACAACCAAGGATCAGGTTCTTGCTGATCTTGCTTTCAGCCTCTGGCTGTCTTGCGATTGCATCCACTGCTTTTCCTGTTGCGATACCAATTCCCACTCCTGCTCCAATACCTGTTAATACTGCGATTCCTGCTCCAATTGCAATAAGTGCTCCCATAATTCTAATCTCCTTTTTATTCTTTTATTTGTTCAAAAATTCCGTTTCTATTCCTGTTCTTCTGTCATAAACAGTGCGGTCAGAAATACAAATACATATGCCTGAATCAGACCGTCAAAAATATCGAAATAGAAATTCATCGGAAGTGGTATAATCAGCGGAACAAATGCTTTTAAAAGTTCCATTACCACAAATCCTGCCAGCATGTTACCAAACAGTCGCATACAGAGCGACAATGGGCGGATAAAAATTTCCAGAATCATAATCGGTGCAACCACCGGCACCGGTTTGGCAAAATGCTTGACCCAATGTTTCATACCGTTTTTATGTATTCCTGAATATTCGATCAGGCACATACTCATCACGGCAAGTGCTGCTGTTACATTCAGATCTTTTGTCGGCGGCTTAAAGCCAAGCAGACCAATCATGTTGGCGCACGCCAGATAAAGAAGAACTGTGATCAGATACGGTATATATCTTTTGTTCCCTTTACCGAGGATCCCTTCAAAGAAATCCGTTGCCCAGTCAATTGCAGCTTCCAATGCCAACTGAACTTTTCCCGGGTTTTCTACCTTCAGATTTCTCACCAGAATCAATGATAATCCAACCAGAACCGCCATAATGATCCATGTAACAACCACGGACTCCGAAATTCCGCCGAGAACCGGAAGTTCAAATACTGTTTTACAGTTCAGCTCTTCCATCAATTCTGTTGCTAAATTTTCCGTATCGCTCCCTCCCTTTCCTGTCTCTTTTTTTAATTACTGCCCTTTGGGGGTCTTCCCTTTTCTCTTCCAGGTGGAGGCCTCTTACGAGCATAAAAAAGGAAATTTCATGCTTTGAAATCTCCGTACTATAATCCCTTTTCAGACAGCGTGCCTAAAAAGTTATCTAAATCCTACTCCCAGCAAGTGAGTTTGTCAACAAAAAAAATTTAGGGTTTTCTTTTTCCGATCGCACTCTTTTTTTGTCGAAATTCCCAGTGTTTTAAAATACGTTTTTTTCTTTTTTTAGGAATATTTCAACCTTATTTTACTGACTTTTCGTCATTTTTATTTTATACCATTCCTTTTTCACTAATATACAGTAATTCATTTGCACTTTTTTCATCAAACTTCCATAATATTGTGAAATACCTGTCGTTCTGTTTGTGGAAATACTCTCTGAAACCATAAAAAAAGAGGACTTTCTGCACATAGAAGCACAATTCTGTGTACAAAAAGTCCCATTGCCACCTTATTCTCTCTTTTGAGACTGTATTTTCTCCTTATTTTCAGACTCTTCCAGAGATTGTTCCCTTGCAATTTTAAGGAAATCTCTCTCCGCTCTTTTTCTTCTCGGAATAAATCTGCCTGCAACGCCCTTTCCACGGCTTCTCACATAGAAAAATCCAATCACTGAAAAAACTGCTGCACCGATAAAATTCACAAACAAGTCTTCCATTGTGTCGATCAGTCCGATGTCCAGATATCCGCCCACCCCCAATGGCTGTCCATTGATCATCACTTCCCTGATCTGATCGATCGTCACCGGAATATTTCTTCCGTCCGGATTCAGCATGACCGATGTGATTGCAGAAAGAACCGTATCCTTCTGCATGTCATATCCGAGAAACTGATCCATCCCAAACTCAAAAAACTCCCATACAACTCCAATCGTCATAGAAAAACAAAATGCCACGATCGCTGTAAACACCGGTGACAGATTAAAGACGGTACGCTCACTCCGGTTCAGCAGATCCACCAGAGAAAATCCGATTGCCGCTGCCAGAAATCCATTCAGCGTATGCAGCACCGTATCCCAGAACGGAAACAGCAGATAAAATTCATTGATCTCACCTAATATCTCCGCTGCAAATATAAAAAACAATACGATGATCTCCAGCGTTGTAGGCAGCTCTATTTTAAACGTTACCTGCACAAAACTTGGAACAATCAGAAGCAAAAGTGTCAGAATGCATAAAAATACGTTTTCATAATTCTGATTTAAAACCTGGAGCACCAGCATCACGATCACAAGAATCCGCAAAATAAGATACACCATAAATGAGCTTTTATGTTCCCTGAGTTCCATTTTTATCGCTTCCGCCATATGGCGGAAATAGCCGTTTTGTTTTTTCTCTTTCTTTTCTTTCATTCCCCGCTCCCTTTCTGCTCTTCTGTATCATTTCAAACGATACTTCCATTTCCTTTACACTTAAGAATATTATAGAAAGATAACATCGGGATTGCAAGATTGTTCTGTTGGGGTGCCTTCCTTGAGAGACCTTCTCTTTTTTTCTATAGTTCTATAAACTTATACTTCCCTGCACCCAGTCCTGTGACTTTTTTTATGACTTTCGCTGCCTTCATTGCATTCATAACATTTGTTGCTTTGGATTTTGAACATCCTAACCATTCCATAATATTTGCCTGTCCAAATGGTTTGTCTACTCCACTTTCCAGAAATACTCTGCCACTATTCTCAATAAATTTCTCCGTAATCTCTGCTTCCTTGAATAATGGCAAATACTTTTCAAAAGTGTTGCTTACTTTTTCATTAGCGTTGCTTACTTTTTCATTAGCGTTGCTTACTTTTTCATTGGCGTTGCTTACTTTTTCATTGGCGTTGCTTACTTTCCTAAACATTGTAACCTTAAATCCATTTCCAAACTCTTCAAATGTCGGTTCAGGTAAATCATACTCTCTACATCTGTTTATAATTCTCGGTATCCCTGTTCCCCATGCCTCTACTATATGCATATAATGAAACGCTTCTGCAATCGCTTCATTTCTGCAAGTAGATTTTCCTAACTTTGCAGTTTCAATATCCAATCCACCATAAAGCATCCCAGGTGATAACACCTCAACTCTGTCATCAAAAATGCTCACCTGAATACAAGACTTATCTACATAACTCCTGTGTACAACAGCATTGGCAATCATTTCTCTAATAGCAGATACTGGAAGTTCATAAGAATCATTTCTATATATCCCTCCGATTTCTGCCCCCATATTAATATGCCTTAAAACAAATTGATATGCTTTTTCCACCTGTTCGTAAATTGGCCCATCAAATTCTTTTTGATCAATAAAAACATCTCTGATTGTTCCCTTAAATAATGCACATTGAATTTTTGATGCTTTACTTTTGTTATCTGTCATCAGATCAAATGCATGTGTCGGATAGAGCGTTCTCCCTACCCTACAAAGAATTCCAAAATCTTCAAGCTTCTCTATAGTCATGTCCTTTGCTGCATTTTTTTCGTCTGTTTTACAGGATATAACTGCTATCTTTTTCATTGTTTCGCAAAGTTTCAATGCCTTTTCTTTGTCAAATTCTCTTCCTATTTCCTGTAGTGAATCATAGGAAATATTCTGGCCTTCCAACTCTAACTCTTTTAATTTTCTTGCGTCAGCAGGTCTGCTTGTTCCATTAATTCGAATAAAAGCTGTAGTCTCTTTTCCTTTTTTCGCAATATAATAAGGTCTGAACTTTCCAGGAACAATATCTATGACAAGTACCGTTTTTTCTTCTATTGTCTGGATTGAAATATCCGGTTCAATCTGTGGTGTACACGCATCTGAAACCATATTAGAAATGGAATCCGACAATTTAAATGGGCTTTGTTCGCCAATTCCATAAACAGTCCCTGTTTCATCCTCAATTCCTACTATCACTTTCCCACCTGTGCTGTTAGAAAATGCAATAATATCTTTTAAAAATTTCTCATGATTACCTGGAATTTCTCTTTTAAATTCAATATTCTTTCCTTCGCCAAAATAGTTCTTATCAATCATGTTCTCACCTGCTTTCTACTATGATAAATTTAACCCTTTCAACAGTCATTTTCTGTATTATTTCCATCAGCAAAGATCTTATTTCAAAACATTGGATAAATACCGGCTGATTGGCCTGAATATTGAACCTTAGATTCTTCTGAACTTTTAAAACTCAAAAGTGCTGCAAGAATACAGCTTACGAATAAATTTATTATACACTCTTTTCCCAGAATAAAGCAATTCATATTTTCTACAAAAACAACAAAACCTTTTTATAAATTATATCTTGCACTTTCTTTTTGTTTTCTCTAAACTGAAACTAAAATAATTGTTACAAAGGAGAATTTCATGCAGCATCCCTTTCCTTATGAAGTCATATACAGTGACAGAAAATCCCTCGCAATTCAGATTACTGCACAGGCGACGGTCCGTGTCCGGGCACCCAAAAACTGTCCTGCCCCGACCATTGATACATTTCTTTACGAAAAGCAAGCCTGGATCCTAAAGCATCTGGACTCGGCATCTCAGCGTCTTGAGCAATCTTCTGAAAAACCTCAGATTTCTGAAAATGACCGGAAACGATACATCCAGCTTGCACGGGATATTTTTACACGCAAGACAGAATATTATGCCCGTATCATGGGCGTCACCTACGGCCGTATCTCCATCCGGGAACAGAAAACCCGCTGGGGAAGCTGCTCCAGCGCCGGAAATTTAAACTATAACTGGCGTCTGATCTTCGCTCCGGAAGAAATCGTGGACTACATCGTTGTACATGAACTCGCCCACCGTCTGGAAATGAATCACTCAAAAGCCTTTTATAATATTGTAGAATCCGTACTGCCCGATTACCGAAAAGCACAGAAATGGCTGCGGGAAAATGGCGGAAGTTTGTGAATATATGTAGCTTTCATAAACAAATCATTGTAGCGCAGCGGGGAAATACACTTGATTTTGGCTGTTAGGCTGTTATATGTGAGCCAATTGGCGAACATATCCAACAGGCGTTACAGCCACTTCAAGGGATTTCTTCGGCGGAGCCTGATTTGTGTTGAAAGCTACATATCTTTTGCGGACTTTTCGCATAAGCTCTCTCACATTTGCTTCCTCACCACCCGGTATTCATCCCCCACCTGATAATACGGGCACTCTCTGAAATCTCCCTGCACAAATCTCACCATCTCATCTTCATCCAGATCCTGCGTACAGACATAGCACTCATAATCGTCATCATATTCATAATTCATGCAGCTTTCGCAGTTTGCCGCTGTTTTTCTGCCTCGCATCTTATACCTCCCCCAGTTCTTTTAACACCTGATATACGTAAGAAACAGGAAGTCCTACGACATTGAAATAGTCCCCTTCGATCTTCTCAATGAATGCGGAAAATCTCCCCTGAATTCCGTAAGCCCCGGCCTTATCCATAGGTTCTTTGCTCTCTACATATTTCTGGATTTCTTCTGTGCTCATCGGATTGACAGAAACTTTTGTTTCCATTGCGTGGTTGATTACCGTTTTTTCTCCGTTTTTATCAAAATCCAGAACCGCAACACCCGTATATACCTGATGTGTATCTCCCTGCAGTGACCGGATCATCTCAAAGGCCTCCTGTTCATCCTTTGGTTTTCCCAGAATTTGTTCTTCATGCACAACGATCGTATCCGCACCGATCACGATCACATTCCTTGCCTGGATCTCGGATGCCACATTTTCCGCTTTCATCAGCGCCAGCTCTTTTACAATCTCCTTTGGAACCATATTTGTATACACTTCTTCCTTATTGCTGACACGCACTTCAAACGGAACCCCGATCTGTGATAAAAGCTCTTTTCGCCTCGGTGAAGCTGACCCTAAAATTATTTTCTTCATACTAAAAACTCCTTGTTGTACTTTGTTGTTGATAATAACACTTTTCTGCCTGTTATGGTAGACTTTCCATCCGAAAATATCGTATGATAATTATTGTTTACATCAATTATAACCTTTTATTTTGAACTTTTCACAAGGAGGAGATTCTATGGAACATCTCAACGAATACCTGGATTTTATCCGCACCGTAGAGGGGATCAAATCTGTCACCCGCACTGCCTGGACCAAAACAGGACGACAGGAAAGTACGGCAGAACATTCTTTTCGTCTTGCGCTGCTCGCTCTGACTCTGATCGATGAATTTCCGGAGCTGGACGCTAAAAAAGTGCTTTCCATGTGTCTGATCCACGATCTCGGAGAACTCTATGCCGGAGATATTCCTGCAATTTCCAATACGGATCCCCTTGCAAAATCCAAACAGGAATACCTTGATATTTGTCGGATCTTCCAGCTTCTCCCCGAGCCAAAACGGTCAGAATTTCTTTCCCTGTGGAACGAATACAACAACTGCTCCACCCCGGAAGCACATCTGGTAAAGGCACTGGATAAAGCAGAGACGATCCTACAGCACAATCAGGGAAAAAATCCACCGGATTTTGATTATGCATTCAATCTCACTTACGGAGCCTCCTACTTCAAAGGCGATCCGCGGCTGGAGGAATTAAGAAGCATACTGGATGCAGAAACAAACGTTGTCATAGAGCATACACAAGAAAAGGAGAACCACCATTTATGATTCAAATCATCATTTCACCTGCGAAAAAAATGAATATATGCGAAGAATTTCCCGGCACTGCCACCACACCTGTTTTTGCAGAACAGACAGACCTTTTATATCAGACGCTAAAGCAGATGTCATTTGAAGAATTGCAGAAACTTTGGAAATGCAGTGAAAAACTAGCACTTCAAAATACAAAAAGACTGTGCGAATTTACACCAGCTGACGCTGTCACTCCCGCTGTTCTCGCCTATGAAGGGATCCAATACCAATACCTCGCACCGGGCATCTTTTCTGATACACAGTGGGACTACGTAAACCGGCATCTGAACATTCTTTCCGGATTTTATGGTGTCCTGTGCCCTTCAGATGCTGTCATTCCCTATCGTCTGGAGATGCAGACCAAACTGGAAACTGAGAATGCCACTGATTTGTATCATTTCTGGAACAATCAGCTATATCAGGCATTGTACTGTAAATTTGAGAAAGACTCTCCGAAAGAGCTCATCAATCTCGCTTCCGCAGAATACAGCAAAGCAGTACTTCCTTATCTGACAGAAGACGTACACTGCGTCACCTGCGTTTTCGGCGAGTTCATTCAGGGAAAAGTAAAGGTGAAAGCCACGCTCGCGAAAATGGCGCGGGGAGAAATGGTCCGCTGGATGGCAGAACACCAGATTCAGACTGCGGAAGATCTGAAACAGTTCACCGGACTTGGATTTGAATTCGAAGAGTCTCTATCTTCCGGGACAGAATATGTGTTCCTAAAAAAGGATATCTGCCCGGAAGATTAGGCTTTTCTTATTCTGCCTTCATTTCCCGGATCTCTCCGCACGCGATCATAGCGCCGGAGTTTCCGGAAGGCTGGGTTGTCATATCATCCAGATGTGCGTGTATGATAACCGCTCTTCCGATCACATCCTCGGGATGAAACCGGTCTGTGTAAAAGATCAAAAATGCATTTCCGTCATTTGCCAGAAGTGAAGGCATATCTCCTGCATGCTGCGGGTGCATGGCATTTGTCGGATTGTAGTGTCCGTCCGCCTGTGCAAAGGGTTCCGCTTTTGTTCCCTGACAGGTTCCCTCATGAATATGAAATCCGTGAAACGCATTTCCGTCAGGCAGATTGCGGATATCGGCTGCCACGATCGTTCCATTGTGAACTCCGAAAAAATATACCATTCCCCGGATTTTTGGAAATTCCGGGCTTCCTTTGATCTCTGCAGCGGCATCCGGAATGGTCTGTATCTCTGAAAACATCTTACCACCTCCCGGATTACCATATGCAGTTTTTCAAAAATTGTTATTCCTGATGCGCTCTCCATGCTTCTTTCAGAATCTTTGGATCTTCAAAAAGACCAAGCGCCCCTTTCGCCATACATTCTGCCACATACAGCATTCCCTTCTGCCCGATGCTCATTCCGGACTGTGCGGCTGCACTCCAGTGATGCAGCGGTGTACCCTTACACATCGTAGCAGCACTGAGCATCACAGTCGGCACGGTATGACTGACTTCCGACACATCCGTTCCGATCGCCAGCAAAACAGGTTGGTCTTCCAACGGTTCCAGACCTCCAAAATAATTTCCGTCATTGATCAGTCCCGCTTCTTTTGTGATGGTTTCCGCAAACTGAAGTTCTTCTTTTGTATATTCCGGGAGTGAAGTTTCTGTCATCGCCTGATAAAAAGCTTCTGCCAGCGGACGGTTCACTTTCATTTCCTGATTGCTCGTCACAAGCTCGATCTCCACTCTCGTTCCGGTCATCAAAGCCGCACCCTTCGCACAGTCATCCACTCTGTTCGATGCATCCTCTGTCCTGGAACGTTTGGATGAACGGATAAAGTAATTCGTAGAAGCAAAATCCGGCACGATATTCGCCGGTCCGTCTGTGTTCGTATATGTATAATGAATCCGAACATCATCCGCCACATGTTCCCGTAAATAATTCACTCCCACATTCATCAGTTCTGCCGCATCCAGTGCACTTCTGCCAAGCTCCGGATGTTTGGACGCATGTGCTTTGACTCCGTAAAATTTGTAATTCTTCATGTCCTGCGCCTGCCAGATATCATAACTCACCCGATTCCGGTCAAAAGGATGCCAGGTGATCGCCGCATCCAGATCATCAAACACCCCCGCTTCATTCATCTGGATCTTTCCGATGATGATTTCTTCTGCCGGACAGCCATACACCCGGATTGTTCCGGAAAGCTGCGCTTTTTCCATCCACTCTTTCAAGGCACAGGCTGCCCCTGCGCAGGCTGTGCCAAGCAGATTGTGTCCGCATCCGTGCCCCGGCGTTTTCAGCGGCTGATACGTGCAGACCGGCTCCTGGCCAAGACCCGGAAGAGCGTCATATTCTGCCAGAAATCCAAGTATCGGTTTTCCTGTTCCCCACTCTGCAACAAATGCGGTCTGAAGCCCTGCGATTCCTTTTGTGATACGAAATCCTTTTTCTTCCAGATAGTCAGAAAGACAGGCTGAAGATACGACTTCTTCTTTGGAAAGTTCCGGATGCCGAAAAATGTAATCTGCTGTGTTAACCAGTTCTTCTGTGTGTTCCTGTATCCATGTGTGAATATGATCTGCTGTATTTGCGTCTTTTTCCTCGCCTGTCCATACCCCAAGTCCGCTCCCAAGCTTCTCCCCGGATAGCAGATATTTTCTGGCTGCTCTCTGCAGGCTGGTATCCTCTGCATAGTTTCGGGGATCCGTCTCCAATTCTCCGAAAATCCTCTCTTCTGCCTCTCTCCCCTCAAAATCAACCGCAACAATATGAAACAATGTCTGGAACTGCAAAATATTAGATTCCGGCTTCATAATTTCTTTGAGCCCCGGATATAAAAGCCAGGAATGACAAAGATATACCTGCTTCTCCTTCCAGAATTGTTCTGCCTGACGAAATGAATCCAGACAGGCATCAAGCTCCAGCTTCTCTCCCTGCGGGATATGCACGCTGATCACGGGATCTCCTTTGTGAACCGATATCCCGTCTGTCTGTATCTCCCATAAAGACGGGATCCTCTCAAATTCCAGACGCCCAAGCCGAAACAGACTCATATCCAGATGTCTGCAAAACCAGTCGTACTGCGCAATCCCATATTCTCCATACGCTTTATAACAATTTTCACACCACAATGTCAGATCATAAAACGTATCCCGGTAAACCCGTCTGGAAATCCCCTGTTCACAATACCGATCATAAACCTCACAGGCCATTTTTGAAAAACAATATAAAAATACCAGCCGGAAATCTTCTCTTTTTTTCACTGCTTCATAAAACAAATTCACATCTCTAAGAAATAACTCCCGCAGCTTCTCATATTCCCCTTCTGTGATCTCCAGCTTTTCAAGCTGCCGCACAGCGTCCGGCATCAGGGATATTTCCTCCCAAAATTCCAATAATTTCATTGTGCACCTCCGTTTTTTGTTTTCCTCTGTTGATTCTATCTGTCAGCATACTTCATTCTTGTGGTATTTGCAATTCGTTTTACGTCTTCCCTTTCTCAATCAGATATATATACAACATTTTGCACATAATCATAGAAAAATCTACTAAAAAATTGTATAATATATAAAAGTTTATGAAAGAGAGGATTCACTATGAAGCAAAATAATATATTAGCAATGATCCTGGCGGGCGGACGAGGCACCCGCCTGCATGACCTGACAAATAAAGTGGCAAAACCCGCGGTTTCATACGGCGGAAAATACCGTATCATCGATTTTCCACTCTCCAACTGCGCCAACAGTGGAATTGATATTGTCGGTGTGCTCACGCAGTATGAATCGATCTTGCTGAACAGCTACGTTGCGGCAGGCAGACGCTGGGGGCTGGATGCCAAAGACAGTGGAGTCTATGTACTGCCTCCACGTGAGAAAGCAGATTCCAATCTGGATGTATATCGGGGGACTGCCGATGCGATTTCCCAGAACATCGATTTTATTGACACCTACGCTCCGGAATATATTCTGATCCTGTCCGGTGATCATATTTATAAGATGAATTATGATGCCATGCTAAATTATCACAAAACCTGCGGTGCAGATGCCACGATTGCTGTGATCGAAGTACCGATCAAAGAAGCAAGCCGGTTCGGGATTATGAATACCGATTCTACAGGACGTATCGTAGAGTTCGAAGAAAAACCGGAACACCCAAAAAGTAATCTGGCATCCATGGGGATTTACATTTTTAACTGGAAGCTGCTTCGCAAAATGCTGCTGACAGATATGAAAAATCCGGATTCCAACCACGATTTTGGAAAAGATATCATTCCTACGCTGTTAAATGATGGGAAAGATCTTTATGCCTATAAATTTGAGGGCTACTGGAAAGATGTTGGAACAATCGACTCTCTCTGGGAAGCAAATATGGATCTTCTGGACAAAAATAATGCTTTGGATCTCAACGATCCCGCATGGAAGATCTATACGGAAGATCCGACAACACCTCCTCATTATATCGGACCAAACGCCGATATTAAACGCTCTTTCATTACCCAGGGCTGCATGATCGACGGTGAAGTCAAAAACTCCGTGTTATTTACCAGTGCCAAGATCGATACCGGCGCCAGAGTCATTGACAGTGTACTCATGCCGGGAGTGATTGTCGAAGCAGGAGCTGTCGTACAGCGCGCCCTGGTCGCTGACGGAGTGCGGATCGGGAAAAATGCCGTAGTAGGCAGTCCGGACAGCGAACATATCGAACTTGTTGCAAAACGTGTGAAAGGAGCAGAATAATATGAGCAAGGCATTAGGAATCATCAACTTTTCCGGAAACCACATCTGGGTAAAAGGACTGCAGTCTTACCGTCCGATCGGTGCCATGTCCTTCCTCGGAAGATACCGTGTCATCGATTTTCCGCTTTCCAATATGAGCAACAGCGGCATTGACCAGATTCAGGTGTATATTAATCAAAAGCCCCGTTCTCTTACCGAACATATCGGAACCGGAAGACATTACAATATCAACTCCAAACGTGGAAAAGTCCGAATCCTCTTTTCTGAAAACGGGATTGAAAACAGCATTTATGACAACGAAATTGCAGCTTACATAGAAAACATAGAGTGTATTGAAAATACACCTTGCCCGTACGTGATCATTGCCCCGAGTTACATGGTATACTCCATGAACTTTGATTCACTGTTACAGAGCCATATCGACTCCGAAGCGGATATTACGCTGCTGTATCATTCTGTTGACAATGCAAAGGATCACTTCTTAAACTGTGATCTTCTGAATCTGAACCGCCAGAAAGGTGTTCTCTCGATTGAAAAAAACAGAGGAAATGCAAAAAACAGAAATATCTTCATGGATACTTATGTAATGAAAAAAGAACTGTTTATCGACCTGATCAAAAAAGGGCATGATATGTCCTCTATGTACACACTGCCCCAAGTCATCAATATAGAATGCAGCGAACTGGATATCCGCGGAGTTTCCCACCGTGGCTTCTTTGCCGCCATTACAGATTTGAAAAGCTATTACGAAGCGAATCTTTCCCTGCTCGATTTTAAATCCGCCTTCAGTCTGTTTGATGATAACTGGCCGATCTATACAAAAACGACAGATTCCTGTCCGACTCAATATTTTGAGACTGCAAATATAAAAACCTCTTTCGTATCCAACGGATGCCTGATCGAAGGCACTGTGGAAAACTCTGTGATCGGACGTGGATGCATGATTAAAAAAGGTGCTGTTGTAAGGAATACCGTTCTCCTTCCGGGCGCTTATGTAGGAGAAGACGTTCATGTGGAAAATCAGGTGGTAGACAAGCGTGCAAAGCTCTTACACGCCAAAGAAATTATTGCAAATGTAGACAATCCGGGATATATCAAGAGGAATGATACCGTATAAAGTAAAGCAGGATGCTTAAGGATTTATTCCTTGTCATCCTGCCTTATTTTTTCTTTTATCAAAAAATAATCTGAATTCCATTCGGTTGTAAAATTAAATCTGCAAGTTTTTCGCTGTCCAGAGAAATATGCAGAAAATTTCTGCCGGGAACTTTTATGTGATTATCTCACTCCAAACTGATATATTGTCGTGGTGTCGTATTTTTCTCCTTTTTTCAGTACCGGTGACGGGAAGCTTTCCTCATTCGCCGCATTCGGATAATACTGTGTCTCCAGACAGAAGCCGGAGTTATCGTGGTAGATCATGTTGCGTTTTCCTCTGACTCCCTCCAGGAAGTTTCCGGTATAGAACTGCACACCCGGAAGATCCGTATATACTTTCATGGTAATTCCGGACTGCTCTCCTTCCACCTCTGCAATCTTGCGCAGTGTCTGATCCCATCCATCGATGACAAAGTTGTGATCATATCCCTTGACCAGACGCATCTGATGATAGTCGGATGCCAGCTCTTCTCCGATCACTTTTCCTTTTGTGAAATCCATCGGTGTACCTTCCACCGGCCAAATCTCTCCTGTCGGAATCGAACCGGTCTCTTTTACCGGTGTAAACGAAGATGCCTGCAGTCTTATCCAGTGACGTCTTACGCTGCCGCAGTTATGTCCATTCAGGTTAAAGTAAGTGTGGTTCGTCATATTCACGATCGTTGTCTGATCAGATTCTCCTTCATAGTGGATCTTCAACTCATTTTGATCTGTCAGGGTATAGGTCACGGTAATCGAGAAGTTCCCCGGATATCCCTGGTCTCCATCCGGGCTGTCCAGATGAAAAGAAACACTGTCTTCCTCCTCTTTCACACAATCCCAGAGGCGGAACGCATAACTGTCCGGTCCACTGTGCAGGTTATTCTCTCCCTCATTTTTCGGAAGGTGATACTCTGTCCCATCCAGCACAAATCCGGCGCCTTCTGTCCGGTTTGCCCCCCGTCCGACTGCTGCCCCGAAGAAAGTTCCGTTCTCTTCATAATCCGATACTTTGTCATATCCAAGCACAATATCCTTGCGCTCTCCCGCAAAATCTTTCATCTCCACGGATACGATTGCCGCTCCGAGACTGCTGATCTTCACACGCATTCCCCGAATGTTGCGCAGCGTATAGGCAGTTACTTCTCTTCCATCTTTTGTGGTTCCAAATATTGTTTTTTCGATACTCATAAGCTCTCCTGTCCGGCATCTTTTCTCTTCCCCAATGCCTGTCCTGTTTACTTCATATTGTAGCTCTGTTTTGCCTGCTCCGCAAACACTTTTTCAGGAAAGTGGAATCAGGATCCGCAGTTCAAACCAGTTCTTTTTCAAATCTGTTGTCACAGAACCACCGTATTTCGCCGCCGTACTTTTGATACTCTTCATGCCAAACCCATGAAAGCGGCGATCTTTCTTTGTTGTGACAGGCATTCCGTTTTCAAACTTTAACTGCTCTTCACAATAATTCTCACACCGGATTCTGAGAAACTGTTTCTGCTTTGCAACGGACAGATGGATCAGCCGTTTTTCCTGTTCATTCAGCTTTTGCACACTTTCAATAGCATTATCCAGAATATTCCCAAACAATGCACTGATGTCCATATCTTCCATAAAATTCAACGCACTTCCGTCTGCCACACACGTCAGTCCGATCCCATTATTCTGACAATACAGACTTTTACTTGTCAGAACAGCATCCAACACTTTGTTCCCCGTCTTATTCTGGGCTTCATAAATCTTGATTTCTTTTTCCATCTTCTCCAGATACTCTACCGATTTTCGGCTGCCCGCTTCCGATTTCAAAAGTGCGATCTGATGCTTCAAATCATGATACTTCTGATTGACAATCTCGATGCTCTCCTGAGAAAGCTGATAATTTTTGTACTGCATCTGTAAAATATTCTGCAGCGTATCCACCTCAAATTTCATCTGCAGTTCCCGCACCTGAATATGGTACGCATATAGAACTGCCATTCCGCTTAGATCCACAAGCGTTCGGATGATAAACATCTCTGCCGCAAACTGACTGCTGAACGGAGTATCCTTATCAATATAACTCAGATTACTGACCGCAAATACTGCCGCCGTAATAATCAGAACCGTGAAAAACTCCCTTCGATTGATATGCATCTCTTTGCCGCCCTTTTGCAAATACTTTTCCAGCAGATATAAAATTCCAAATATCACTGCATACACGATCACAAGGAGCACCCACTGGACACTTTTCACATGATTGATCTGAAATGTCTTCACTGCATAATAATAAATCTGCCAGCCGAAAGATGCGGCAAATTCTCCACTGATAAACGCTCGCGCGCAATAATAGCCAGCCTCGGCAAGTGAAAACTGACAGCATCGGTAAATATAGATCAAAAACAGAGAAACCGACACCAACATACACGGAAGAAACAAACTGGTCCTCACACCATCTGTAATCTCCATAAACCCCACGATTGCTGCCAGAAATATCAAATGTGTCACATATCGTTTTATACCCTGGATTCTCTTCTCATTCGTGCAGGTCACAATGAACGCTGCCAGCCAGTATGCCAGCGAATAATAATATCCCGGAGTATTGATCATTTCCTGCACACTCATCTATTTTCCCACCTCATTCATAAAATCATTGAGCGCATTTAAAAATGCCTTCTTTCTTGCGCGGCTTACCTGAATACAGTCTCCATTCACGGTGATGTCACTCCCCTGAAAATTTTCCACAAAATCCAGATTCACCAGATAACACCGGTTACACCGGAAAAACCGCTCCTCTTTCATACCATCCGCCAGACTTTCCTCTGCATCCCGCATCGTGCCTTTTGTTCTGTAATCCTGCCCGACTGTGTGATAGATCAGATCATGATCCTGCACTTCCACATAGCAAATCTCCGAAAGATCCAACTTCATCATACCGCCCTTCACTGCAATCGTCAGATATTTTTTCTCCCGCTTTTTCAGTCTCGTCAGTGCACGGTCGATCCGCTGCGTAAACGCAAAATAAGAAACTGGTTTTAATACATAGTCCAGGGCATCCACCCGGTATCCCTGTATCGCATACTGCGGCATATTTGTAATAAAAATAATCACAACTTCGGTATCCATCTTCCGGATTTCTTCTGCAGCCGACATGCCGTCCATAAATTTCATTTCCACATCCATAAGGATAATATCGTAGTCTGCCCGATACTCTGTTACAATATCTTCCCCATCCGAAAATGTCTGTACGCTGATCCTCTCTTTACTCTCCTTCTCGTATTCTTTCAAGTAAGAAAGCAGCTGCTCTGCATACGCCGGATCATCTTCTACCAGTGCAATTCGAATCATTGTTTCGTCTCCTCTCAACTGTTTTTATCGGTTGTTTTTTCTTAGTATACCAAGCCTGTTTTCAAACGTCAAAATAAGGGTGCCTGTAATAAGACACCCTTCACTCTTCTCTATTTTTCCTCTCTTACTGTTCTGAAAAATGAAGAGATAATCGTCATGATAACTGCTGCCAGAGTACATCCCATTCCGATGATCGCACTGGACAAATCCGCCATAGTCTGCGCATTTCTTTCAAATGATAAAATAGTCGCAATGCTGTTCACTCTCAGGCGGACAAAAAATACAAATCCTGCCATCAAAAGCACTCCCGCCAGAATCGGAAGAATATCCAGTACCGGCATTTCCGGCGACTTTTCCTGTCCGGCCACAAAAAGAATTTCCAGAACCACTCCTGCCACAAGACATCCTACAACTCCCCAGCTGATTCCAAGATTGGAAAAATATGCCGTGTTGCAGTTGATCATATAAAATACGATTCCTGCTGTTCCGAGAATTAGTGCAAGCAGCATCAGATAAAAGCCTGCAGCCTGTTTTTTGATAAAATTCATAACATACCCTCCCTTAACTGTTTTTACGTCTCTTGGCATCTCTTATATACATCGCAGCTGCTGCCAGTGTAAGCAGAGCCAACACTGCCGATGTTGCTGTCAATGCATTATCATACCATGTACGCACATCCTTAATCTGTGAAGTCTCATTCAATCCATCCATTGCGTTGGAATTTGCAAGCGCATAATTCTGCCACATCATAACATTTTTCAGATCCTGCATCATAGACGCATCTTTGCTGACCGCCTCTGTGGTCCAGTAATTCCATTTTGCTGTTACAGCTTCCATATTACTGTCACCAGTATTGCAAGTCATCGTTACACCACAGTGTACCGCTTCTTTTAACACACTGTAGTTTGCATCCTGGATAAAGTCTTCTGACATCAGCCCCTGGAATCCCCATTCTTTGCGGAGAATATTCATCAGCAGACCATAATGTGCATTCCCTGCAGTACATCCGATTCTGTTAAATGTTGTCATCATACCAAGTGTCTGTGCATCTTCCACACTTGCCTGTGTTCCACGCAGTTCATTCTCACGTGCTTTCTGCTCTGTCATAAATGTTGCAATACCGGAACGGTTGATCTCTGTATCATTGAATGCAAAATGTTTCGGCGCTATGATACATCCGTATTCTTTTCCTGCTGCAATGTAAGCTGCTGCCTGATATGCTGTCAAAATCGCATCTTCAGAATAATACTCATGGTTTCTTGCATTGTAAGGTGTACGGTGAAGGTTCGTTCCTGCACCCCAGAGGATTGGAAGATTTGACCAGATGGAATAATTTCCGGTCACAGCTCCGTACTCTGCAGCCATCTCTTTACTAAACGTCTGCGCAATCACTGTTTCATTACTCATTGTTCCAAATTTGTAATTCAGATTCTTGTCATCCGGATCGATGACATACGGATCTGCGGAATCTGTATCTGTATTTGCGTACTGTCCCAATGTATAAGAATTAAATCCGTTCGGTCCGTCATTCTGTACTGCCTCCGGAGACACGATCGATACAATTGATTTTGTACTGGTTCCACCAAATCCAGTACGGATCATCGCTTCTTCCAGTGTGATCTGATCAATCAAATCTGTCCATTTTTCATTTGTCAAGTCCGTCTCACCTTTCAGGCTTGCAAGTGTCAGCCCATTGTCCTCGCCAAATGTAACTTCATCCGGATTTCCCTGTTCCTTGATCTCTACCAGGTCATTTTTCATCACTTCGATCATTTCATCTGTTGCTGTCAGATCTTTATATGTTTTTGGCCAGGTTGCTTTCCAGTCACTTCTTGATAAGTACGTTACTGTATCCGGCATATAGTAGTTCAGATCCATATCCTGCAGCTGATTTTCTACCGCTGTTCCATTGTTTGAATATGCAAAAGTCTCAGAATCTAATGTATCCAGTATCCATTTCTTCACATTCGCTGCATTTCCTGTATCAGTCATTCCGTTTGCCTTTGTCATACCCTGTGCTGCCAGCACGTTGTTGACTGCCTCATGAGAACCATTTCCGACTGTAAAATAATAGTCTCCTGCATCCAGGATCCAGTTTCCTTTTGTTCCCGCCGCATTGTCACATGTGCTGTCCCAGCTTGCCATATCCTGAGCATCTGCCGTAATCTCGACAGTAACAGATTCTCCCGGCTGCAGCACACCTGTTTTTTCATAATCCAGAAGCTGTACCGCTGCTTTTTCTACCGCATGTTCTTTATCATATTCCGTATACGGAAGAGACGTATACAACTGTACCACATCTTTTCCTGCCACATCTCCAATATTTTTTACAGTTACTTTGGCTGTCACTGTCTTATCTTCCAGATTCACATCCAGACTGTCCAGAGTCTGAGAAAATGTTGTATAAGACAGTCCGTATCCAAATGGATACGAAACTTCATCTTCATAGTTCCATGCTTTTCCATTGGAACTTCCGGTCTTGTCAGAAGCATTTCCCTGTCCCAATACTGTATCCGCATATCTTGTCTCGTAATATTTATATCCTGTATAGATCCCTTCTGCTTCTACAATCTCGGAATTGATGGAATATGCAGAATCCGCATTTGTCCACTCATAGTTCCCATAATTCTGCGCTGCAGGAGAGCTTGAGTTATCCACTGCATAAGTATCCGCAAGATGTCCGGACGGATTCACCTCTCCACTGAGTACATCTGCTACACCATAGAAGCCATAACCTCCCGGAAGTCCGACTTCCAAAATCGCATCTACGCCTGTATTGTTTTTGATCTCTTCAATTTCCATGGCACTCGCATTATTCAGCATCACGATCAATTTTCCATTGTTTTCCTTTTTTGCATTGACTGCTTCATCGATGATTGCACGCTCTGTGTCAGAGAGTCCCAGCGGATCCGCCTGATTCAGATCCTGTTCTGGATTCACCCCATCTTCTCCCAGTGTATAGTTGGCATTTTCTCCTGCTGCACGGGCAAGTGTCACAATCATGACATTGTAATCCGTCATACTCTTTTTCCAATTTGGTTCTGCCTCATCCAGCGTTGCTGTCTCAGGTTCCAAACTGGTAAATACTCCAGTTGTAGCCGGTGCTGTTGCACGATAATAGGTTGTCACACCCCATGGAAGAACTGCCTCTGATTTAAATTCTTCCTTTAACCCCTGATACATCTTTTTTAATGTCGGATTCATCTCAAATCCCTTGGATTCAAACGCTTCCAGCATATCTACCGTATCTGCATCCGTTCCCTTATTTTCACTGAGAGTACTTCCAAAATCGCCCCCTTGTACCGGATAATAACTGCTGAATCCAAGTAAAGAGATTTTCTGCGTTTCCTCCTTGGAAAGCGGCAACGCTGCATTCTCATTTTTCAACAAAACAGAGCCCTCTTCATTCATGCGTTCTCCCAGATCTTCAATGGAATCCAGAAGCTCTGTTGTTGAGCTGTAATCCGACTGAAATGTGTAATCCTCTGCACTTACATCTTCAGTCACCATTTTTGTACTCTGAGTGCCCAGAAACTTGTCAATGTCCGTACGAAACCCGTCTATCACCAGAGTCGCTGACATAGACAGCGTCAGTAAAGATGCTGTTGCCGTAGTCACACCACGCCAGATGCGGCGTTTTGATTTTGTTTGTTTTTCCCGTTTCTCGCTCATAACGTTCCTCCTCTTTGACTCTTTATAAGAACTGGCTTTTTTGTTTTTTTCGAGCCTTCGCTTCTGCCTTGGCTCTCTTATCTGCCAGTTTCTTCTGATAATTCGCTTCCTGTGTTTCAAAGTCCAGTCCCTTTTTCTTACAATATGCCTGAAGTTCTTCTATTCTTGCCTGCTCTGCCACACACGCTGCTTCTTCCTGTTCCATACGAAGTCTTTCTGCCGGCTCAACCCATGTTCCGCCTGCTTCCAGTACTGCTTTTTTCTGGTGTTCCAGAATCGTCTTTTGATCTTCTTCAATATGTTTTTCTACTTTCAAAAAACACATCAGAACTACGATCACCGCATAACAGATCAGTTCTGCCCCTAGATAGCACAGTGCCAGCATAGACTGCACACTACCATTCTGGACAGATGCCGATGCGTCATATCCGGTTGCAGTAAGCAGTGCGTTGATCAGTCCGTTCCCAAGTCCAGTCATTCCTACCATGATTGCTCCATATACTGACATCGTAAACCCATCACTTCGAAATCCATTTTTTGCCTCCAGATGATCCAGCACATCAGACAACAGAGCCAGTGTTACATACATTGCCGGAATGGAGCCGATTCCTTTTAAAATCACACCAATACACACGATCGTAAAATTATGAATATCCAGAAAGCTGACCAAGCCTCCCACAACCGAAATTGCCAAACCAATGGTCACTGCTTTTTGCTTTCCCAATTTATTTGCGATCGGCCACGCTAAAACCATTCCAATCGCTGTCGGAAGTCCACCGATCAATCCCAGCGTCCCCATTGCGGTTCCCGCAGCTGCTTCATTTGTAATTCCGTCAAACATCCAGCGGGAGTAGTAACTCATAGAACCATTCTTTACCAGACCGCCAAACTGGAACAACAGAAAATATAAAATAATGATCCACCAATAACCGTTTGATACACAGGCTTTAAGCTGTTTGATCATCGGAAGCTTCTCTTCCCTGATCGCAAGCTTCATATTTTCCTCTGTGACTCTCTCTCGTGTAAAGTAATATTCCAGCAAAATTGCTAAAAATGTCACAACACACAATACAATCATCACAAGCCGCCAGTTCTGATAACTCTGTGCGGTATCAATAGCGCCGTCTTTTTCCACAAAGAGAAAACTCTGCAGCAGCATCGGCACTAAAATACTTGCCCCGATCCCTACCGCAGCCACACCAGATGCATTGGAAAATGTTGCCAACATTCCCCGGTGGTTAGAATTTCTTGTAGACAGCGCCACCATAGAACTATGCGCTGTGTAGAAAAACGGATACGCTACTGCATAGTAAAAGTTATAGGACAGCGCGATCCAGATCATCTGAGTCGATGGACTCCCATTTTGAGGTGTTAAAAACAACAGCGCGATCGCAATTGTCACAAGGGGCGCCGACAGCAGCATATACGGTCTCGCCTTCCCCTGAGATGTTCTGGTATTATCAATCAGACGCCCTACCAGAAGATTTCCAAGAATCACAAAAATGACAGAAACCATCGGAAGAACCGCTGAAAAAATCCCAAATTTTGCCGTATCCGTCCATCCAAGCACATCCGAATAGTAGCGGTTTAAATACGCCCCGAAGATTGCATTTGAAATAAATGCGCAAAACGGACCGAGAAAATACCCCAGTATCATTTCTTTCGGCTTTACATTTGCCGAAGTGATTTTTGTCCGCATCAGCGGGTTGTCAAAAAACTGATTCTTTTCCATTTCGGTCATTCCTTTCCCTGATTGCTTCTTTTAACGTATAAGTACCACTTCCCAATACCTTCTGTGTATTTCCCGGCATCACCAGTGTACATGTTGTTCCGACCGGAACCTGCACCTGGATTGTAAACATTCCATCTTCAATCTTCCACTCACTGGAAACAATTCCGTAGGCTGTGTTGACACTTCCTTTTGCCCATTTCAGATTTCCTCCTGTCATCGGCCGGATCCTAAATGATCGATATCCGCCCTCTGTTGCCTCGATTCCTGCAATTCTGCGGTATAAAAAGTCTCCCACCGCACCGCTTGCATAGTGATTGAAAGAAACCATACCTCCGGTTCCGTCATCTTTTCCAGTGTTGCAAGTACCATCTTCGCGAAGCGCATCCCAGCGCTCCCAGATGGTTGTTCCTCCCACTTTCATCTCATACAGCCAGGACGGGCAGGTATCCGTAAGCAGCATTTTAAATGCCTCTTCCTCATACCCATTGTCTGCCAGAGCAAAAAGAACGTACGGTGTCCCTGGAAATCCAGTAGTAATGTGATATTCGTCTTTTTTCACAAGCCGCGCCAGGTTTGCTGCTGTCTTCTTTTTATCCTCATCTGAGAGCATCTGATAATACAACGGCAGCACATATGCCGTCTGAAATTCTTTCTTCACCGTACAGTCTGCTTCCATCAAAATTTCCCGGTAGGCCTCTCCGGTTTCCTGACTAAGTTTCCTGTAATACTGCGCATCCCCTTCCTTCCCCAGGATGTCCGCAATCTTTGCCAGAATCCGGCTGGAATTTGCCATACATGCGGTAGCGGTCCATTTTCCTCTTCCCATCCACTCCCACATACCGACACCCGGTGCGCACCAATCTCCGTAATGGTGCAAAAGCTTCCAGATCCTACGATGTTTTCCTATAGAAAACAACTCTGCCCAAAACTTACATGCCTTGATATATTTTTTCATTACCGGATACATTTGTTCTAAAAGTCCTTTGTCTCCACGAACCATATATTCCGCCCATGGTGCCAGAATACAGACATCACCCCAGTGATCCACTGCCATAGGGATCATAATCTCCCACTGCAGCGGCACCCGGACAAGCGGAACCGTAACCGGAATTCCGCCGCCTTTATTCTGCTCCGCCTTCACATCCAACAGCCATTTCTCCAGAAAACGGCTGATATTAAAATTGTAAGCTGCCGTAGGCGCAAACAGTGCAATATCTCCCGTCCACCCCATTCGCTCATCTCTCTGCGGACAGTCTGTCGGGATATCCACAAAATTGGACTTTGCTCCCCACCGGATACTGTTCTGCAGCTGGTTGATCAGTTCATTGGAGCAGGAAAAGTTTCCGTTGTCTTCCACATCCGAATAGAGAGCCAACGCGGTCAGTTCCAGTTGATCCTCTTCAATTCCACGCACACCCACATAGCGGAAGCCCATATACGTCATTCTCGGAGAATACGTCTGCTCTCCGTCTCTGCAAATATAGACAGCCTCCTGCTTCGCGGTTCTTAATGGTTCTGTATACAACTCTCCGTCCATCAAAATCTCTGCGTGTTGAAATTCCACTTTCTGCCCCTTTTTGCCACGAATTTCCGCGTGTATCACCCCTGCAAAATTCTGTCCGAAATCATAAATCAGCATACCGCTCTTTGCTCTTGTTATCTGTACCGGACGAAACTCTTCGTGTGCACGTACCGGCGCTCCATACTGTGCCATGATCTTTGGATGAATCTTTACCTGTTCGAAGCTTGCTTTTTTCCAGGAAACTTTCTCCAGATCCACGGTGGCATCATACACTTCTCCGTTGTAAAACTCTGTCTCTTTATAATTTCCTTCTTCCGTTACTTCCCACTCTTCATTTGTTCCGATCGTCTCTCCGGTTCCATCGGTATACAAAATCCGCAGCTCTCCAAGCAGTGCCTGTCGCTTTGCATACACTCTGTTCCGTCTTTTATAGGTGAAAGATCCAACTGCCCAGCCACCGCCGACCACAGCAAGCAGCTCATTTCGATCATTCAGCATATCTGTCACATCATAGGTCTGATACTGCAGCTGATTCCTGTAGGACGTAAATCCCGGTGCAAAATAATCCTGCCCGACTTTCTCTCCATTTAACAACAGCTCATAAATTCCCAGCGCCGTTACGTACAGTCTCGCACTGGCAATTTCTTTTTCACAGGAAAACCTGGTTCGAAATGTCATCGTCTTCGGAGAAATCTTCGCCTCCTTGAACTGATACTCTCCGTCAGTGATCCACCGTCCGGACCAGATTGTATCCATACGTCCCGTCTCAAATTCCGTGCTGACCCAGGCACGCTCTCCCGCGTCATCCTCTGCTTCCACCCGCACCGCATATTTTGTAAACGGCTGTAATCTGCTACCCTCATACGGCACTGCGATCTGGCAGTCTGTTTCTTTCTTCCAGTCTCCTATCGAAATCACTGCTTTTTTCAATGTTACATTTTGTCTGTCACTTTCCAGACAATAGGAAACTCTCGGCTGCGGATTATCCGTCACACATCCTGTTTCCATATTTTCTACTGTCAGTCTGCTTATTTTCAGCATTCTTCCACCTCTTCTTTATTTCTTACCGGAATCTGTAACGTACAGGCATACTTCCCGTCTGACATCTTCAGATCAACCGTGCCAGTCTTTCCGGCCCGAACCACTGCCAGAGCCTCTCCAAAATACGTATCTGTTTTCGAAGTACGATATCCGCGCTCATTGTACGGGCATCCGTTTCCAAGCCCCAGAAGCTCTCCGTTTTCTACATGCACTTCCAGCGTTCCCCGCTTCAACGGTTTGACTGTCCCAGTTTTATCTGTATACTGCAGTCTCACAAAACACAGCTTTCCGGCTTCCGTCTCTTTTTCTTCCGGGATTCCGGTTAAAATCGTTTCCTTCCCCGCTGTATAGAGCACATTTCTCGCAATCTCCCGGTTCTGTGCATCATAAGAAATCGCTTCAATGATTCCTTCCTCATAGATCACATCAAAGGAAGTTCTGCAGTCATTTTTCATCTTCTTACTTCCAACCGACTTTCCATTGATAAACAGCTCCACCCTGTCTGCTCTTGCATACACTTCCACCTGTGCCTTTTTCCCGGAACATCCATCCCAGGACCAGGACTCAATGGCATTGCTCATCTTCCATGCTGATGGCGAGTGCTTCTCCCCGGTGTGGTTGACCGGACGTACCGCGATCACCGGCTTTTCCATCAGTTCAAATGCCGTCTTCGTATAGGCAGCCTCGGCCAGTGGTTTTCCGGTCAGGTCAATTCTTCCACTTCCTGCAGTGATCCATCCTGCTCCATGTGAGAAATCCGGCGCATAATCACTGTATTCCCACGCACCGACACCGACTTCTCCCATATAGTCCATTCCTGCCCACACAAAATCTCCGATGATCCTCGGATGTGTTTTCGCCATCTCCCAGAAGGCATACGCGTCAGAACAGAATGTTTCGCTTCCCAGGATCAAACGCTTTGGATATTTTTTCAGATCTTTTCCATAGCGGTAGATACCATAGTTGTATCCTGCAATATCCATATTGGCAAAGGCATCTCTTGTTTTTACATCACAGCCGTGAAGCGTTGCCCCGATTTTCATCGTCTTACTTCCGAAAATCCCTGCCAGATTATTGAAAAATTCACTTCCTACTGCCTTTTTCTTCCCACCCGATCGGTTTGCTTCTTTCTTCGCCTTCTTGTCACTGTAAACGCCGAAGCCAATGGAACTTAAGAAGTTAAAAAAGATATTGATCCCGCAGGTTACCGGTCTTGTCGCATCCAGACTGTGCAGATATTCTGTCATCTGTCCCGTGAGACGGATTCCTCTCTCCTGCGCCGTCTCAGAAACCTCATTTCCTGTAGAATATAAGATTACCGAAGGATGATTGTAATCCTTTTCGACCATATCTTTTAAATCCTGCTTCCACCATTTTGCAAAGTGATTTACATAATCATACTCCGTCTTGTGTATATACCACACATCCACAAATTCATCCATGACCAGCATCCCCTGCCTGTCACAGGCATCCAGAAGTGCTTTGGAACAAGGATTGTGGGCAGAGCGGATGGCATTATACCCGTTTTCCTTTAAGATCCGAATCTTTCGCTCCTCTGCCTCCGGATAACAACAGGCGCCAAGTACACCATTATCATGGTGGATACATGCACCTCTTAAAATTACCCGGTTGCTGTTCATCAAAAATCCGTTCTCTGCGCTCCATTCAATCTTACGGATTCCAAATACTTCCTCTATTTCATCTGCTTCAAACCGTACCCTGCATGTATACAAAAATGGAGACTCTGTACTCCACAATTTTGCATTTGGGATCTCCAGCTGCATCTGGAGCGTTCCGTCTGCAGACTGCTTTGCTTTTACGATCGGTTCCTGACCGGATACCGGAGACTCCCCTTCGAAAATTTCCAACTCCAGTTCTCCAGGTGCAGATGTCTCAACCCTTACATCGATCACTGCCGGACAGATTTTGACTGTGGAAATCTTTACCCCATTGACAGCAATGTGCTTCTTTGGCAGTATGTACAACGATACCGGGCGATAAATCCCCGCTCCCGAATACCATCTGCTGTTTGGCTGATCTGCATTGTGGGCAATGACCTGTATCTGATTTTTCATTCCAAAATGAAGAAACTCATTTGCCTCTACGTAAAAATTTGTATATCCATACGGACGAAATCCTGCTCTTTTCCCGTTGAGATACACTTCTGCATTGCGGTAGACTCCCTCAAATTCAAAAACAACTCTGAAATCCTCATATTCCTGCGGTACAGAAAATTCTTTCTCATACACATAGTCAAATCCTTCAAACCAGCCGATGTTAATGCCTCCCAGGCTCTCCTGCGTCCGCTTTTCATCCAGCATTGCATCATGAGGGATCATAACCGGTTTTCCCTTTCCCGAATCTCCGGCGTGTCTGCATGTCCAGCCGTCATTAAATGCAATCTTTCTCATTTCTTCTTACGTCCTTTCCTTTTCCATGGCTGAATCATACCATTTTTTCGTAAACGGTAACGATTTCTTACGTGAACGGTTTATTTTTCATCGTATTTTGCATCCCTGTTTTTGTCTATTTTTTATATATTTCTCACTTTTTCAAGCTTCTTAACTATTTATTTTTTAGTATTTTCCCTCGTTTTTTGTAATTTTTCAACAATTTTAAAGTTGTTTTTCATGGATTCAAGCCCTTGTTTTTGTGCATTTTTAATAATTGAAAGATGCTTTTTATCTTGCCAGCGTAAAATAAAAATTGACACCTGCCATTTCTGACAGGTGCCATATGTATCCCTACTATTCAATTACTTTATAAATTCACTATTTTCAAAACTCAAATACCGCCACTCCATATGGCTGCAGCGGATATGCGATCGAATACTTCTGACCATCGCATTCCTGCTTCACCGGCTTATAAACCTTCGGACGCTCCACACCGTTTCCACCGTATTTTGGATCATCACTGTCCAAAATCAGCTTCAGCTGCTTTCTGAGCGGCACACCCACCCGGTAATCCGGACGCTCCATCGGCGTAAAGTTACAAACGAACAACAGATTCTTTTTATTATCTTTCGAATGTCTCACAAAACTGAAAATACTTCGGAACGTATCATCCTTGTTGATCCATTCGAAGCCTTCCGGATCCGTATCCAGCTCATAAAGCGCCTTATTGTGTCTGTACAGATGAAGCAGATCACGGTACCAGTTCTGGATCTGTTGATGCGGTTCCTCTGCAAGCAGATACCAGTCAAGCTCCCGCTCTTCGCTCCACTCCCGAAGCTGCGCAAACTCCTGTCCCATAAACAGCAGCTTTTTGCCCGGATGTCCCGTCATAAATGCATACGCCGCTTTCAGATTGGCAAACTTGTCAAAGCCAAGTCCCGGCATCTTATTGAGCATCGAGCACTTCAGATGCACCACCTCATCGTGGGACAGCACCAGAATATAATTCTCACTGTACGCATACTCCATGGAAAAGGTCATCTGATAATGCGCCCCTTTCCGGAACAGCGGATCTAATTTCATATATTCGGTAAAATCATGCATCCAGCCCATATTCCACTTCAGACTGAATCCAAGACCGTCATCCTCCGGCGCACCTGTCACCTTCGGCCACGCGGTAGATTCCTCTGCGATCATCATAGCACCTTGATTTCTTCCCAGAACCACACTGTTCAAATGCTTGAAAAACGCGATCGCTTCCAGATTCTGATTGCCGCCGTACTGGTTCGGCACCCACTGCCCGTCCTGCTTCCCATAGTCCAGATACAACATCGATGCCACCGCATCCACACGAAGCCCGTCCACATGATAATGCTCGATCCAGAACAATGCATTGGCGATCAGGAAATTCTGCACCTCCGGCTTACTGTAGTCGAAAATCTTCGTCCCCCAGTCCGGGTGCTCGCCCTTTCTCGGATCTGCATATTCAAATGTCGGCATCCCGTCAAAGTCCGCCAGCCCATGCGCATCCTTTGGAAAATGCGCAGGTACCCAGTCCAGGATCACGCCGATTCCATTCCTGTGCAGATAATTGATCATATAAGCAAAATCCTGCGGTGTCCCGTAACGGGAAGTCGGCGCATAGTATCCGGTCACCTGATAACCCCAGGATCCGTCAAACGGATGCTCCGCAAGCCCCATCAGCTCCACATGGGTATACCCCATCTTCTTCACATAATCCGTAATCGAATGAGCAAATTCACGATAGGTATAAAATCCCTCATCCTCTGTGCCCGGATGACGCATCCAGGAGCCCATATGTACCTCATAGATCGCCAGCGGATTCTCCTTTTGATCCCACTTTTTCCGCTTCTGCAGCCACTGCTCGTCCGACCACTTCAAATTCGAAATATCGGTCACTCGGGAAGCCGTACCCGGACGCCGCTCCGCATAATTTGCAAACGGATCCGCCTTAAAAATCCGTTCTCCTGTCTGTGTCTCGATACAGAATTTATACAAATCCCCTTCCTGCGCTCCCGGCACAAAACAAGTGTAGATCCCAAGCGGCTCCTGACGATGCATCTCATTCGCCCCAAAATCCCATGCGTTAAATTCACCTACAACGGACACTCTCGCTGCATGCGGCGCCCATACTGCAAAATAGACACCTTCCTGCTTCTTCTGCACGGCCTTGTGCGCTCCCATCTTGCGGAAGATCTCATAGTGCGTGCCCTGTCCGAAAAGATACTGATCTAATTCTCCGATTTCATATGGCTGTAATTTCTTTTGTACGGTTTTCTGTCTTCCCATAATCCCACCTCACAGCTGCTGTTTTTTCGTATAGCTTCATTATACTTTATCTACTTTTAAAAAGAAAGTGAAAAACGACAGAATGCCGAAGAAATTCGGCTAACACAAAATTTCTTCGGCATATTGTACGAAAGATGTCGGATATTGTTACTGACCGCCTAAAACCTGCTGCATCTTCTGTGAAATCGTCGCAACAGTCGCTTCATCCGGCCACATCACATATAACGGCTGAGATCCGGAAGAAAAGCATGCCTGCGTATCTCCTGTTCCCACAGCTGCTGTCGATTCAATCTGCCAGCTTGCACCTTCTGAAAGCTGCATATTGATGAATTTTGCCATCTCATCACTTGTCATATTGGTCTCAACACTGTCAGACACACTTGATATAATGGATGAGGCATTTAACAGAATCGCCGGACTCATGGCTTTATTCAAAATAGCTGTCAGAACAGCCTCCTGATTTCTTCCTCGCTGGTTATCCCCATCCTGAAAACTGTCTCGCTCTCTTGAAAATGCCAGCGCTGCTTTCCCATCCAGATGGTTGACACCCTTGTTAAATTGATATCCTCCGGCCGTAAACTCATACTCTGAATTCACATCCACACCTCCGAGTGCGTCTACGATCGTCATCAGCGATGTAAAGTTTACTCTTGCATAATAAGAAAGGTCAATTCCATACAGATTCTCCAGCGTCTCCATCGATTTATCTACTCCGTAAATTCCTGCATGAGTCAGCTTATCTCTCTGCTCTCCGGAAACTCCCGGTATCGTAACATAATAATCTCGCGGAGTGGATGTAAGCAGGATCTTATGTGTATTCGGATTCACTGTCATAATAATATTCACATCACTGCGGCTTGTCGTTGAAATTGCACCTGAAACGTCAATTCCGCTGATATACACATTAAACGGCTCTTCCATATTTTTTTCTTCTTCCTGGACAATCTCTGTCTTAATACCATACTGGTATAACACTTTCACCTGAGAGGAATAATCTTCAATACTCTCTTCAATCACACTTGCCAGTGCCTCATTATAAATCGCTGCGTCGATCCGTCCCCAGAGAAGTGCCTCTGCCTCTTCCTGAATTGTAGAATATTCTTCCACTTTCACGGTTCTTCCCACATTTTTCTCTACATCTTCCAGCATCTTGTCTGTATTCTCAACATCAACACTTGTCTGGATTCCATAGCGATAATCTTTTGCATCTTCCAATGTCTTGGCCGAGTCATCTGCCCGGACAACAACAACCATACTGTCTGTCTTATACGTAGCTCCCCCTACTTGAACCAACAGCTTGTCTGCTTTATAAATCGAAAAAATACCACCGACCAGAATCAGATCCACCAGGATACTGATCACAAGTCCAACTATATATTTCTTTCCCCTCAAAAACTGTAAACCAAACGCAATTCCAAAAAACACCAAAAGGCCTGCCCCAATCGGCACCAGATATTTTCCCGGAATCATTCCGTTCTCTCTTGCCAGTACCAAAAATAAGACAGACAATACCAATTGAACGAATACAATACTCATTCCGCCTACATGGTAACTACTTTTTGCTTCTGTTCGTTTGTTTTCCATCCTGTAACACTCCTTCTAGTGTACTGTCAAAGTCAAAACCTGCGGATCTGACTGGTTTCCTGCACTGTCCGTCACAAAATACGTCAGCTGGTAGCTTCCCGGCTTGGAAATATCATATGCACCTTCCACCGCAATAGATGCAGATAACACATCTGCTGTATCCACATCATCAACAACTCCCTGTACATATGAAAGCGGATCAAACGGTCCTCCTGCCGGAATATCCGCAGTACCTGTGGTCAGCTGTATCACAGGGCGCTCCCCGTTTGGAGCCAGCGGCTGTGCAGCTGCTTCCGCTGCCGGTGCCGTTTCCTGCGGAGGCTGTTCCGCAGGCTGTTGTCCTGCCGGAAAATACTCTACCTCTTTTGTAGCTGTTCCTACATTCTGACTTTTATCCAATACCCCATAATATACAATTGCTTTGTTCTCACTGATCGGAACCACTTTTTCCACAAAGATATCCTTTGTAAGATCCCCATCTTCTTTGTCCGTTGCTGTCACTCCTGTCAGCAATCCTTCTGTCCCTTCTCCTTCTGTGTACGTAAGTGCATCCTCACTTACCGTAATAACAGGATCCGTTCTATCCTGCTTTGAACTTACGTATGCCACGGCAACTCCCAACACCACACATACGCCCGCCAATATAGCCCCCACAAATCCTCGTTTCATGACCGCTTTCCTTTTCTATTTTTCTCCATATTTACCGTAATATTTTCCATAATACTTGCCATAATATTTGTTCTGGCTCATATCCACTTTATTCAGTACCACACCCAAAATCGGACACTCAGAACGCTCCAGCTGTTCCTTTACTACTCTGGCAAATTTATGACTGATCGCATTGGCTGAGATAACCAGAACGGAAGCATCACACACTCTCGCTATGATCGCTGAATCAATGACACTTCCAAGCGGTGGGGCATCGATGATAATATAGTCATACACCTTTCTTCCGCTGGAGATTAAATTTCCAAATCGCTCCTGCCCTAACAGCTCTGCCGGGTTCGGCGGTATAATTCCTGCAAAAATAACCATCAGACCTTCTATTTGGGTCTTACATACTACATTCTCCACCTTTGCCCTTCCGGACAAAAAGTGGCTCAATCCTTTTAACTCGCCCTGTACTCTGTGACGCCCTGCCAAAACAGATTTACGCAAATCCGCATCAATAAAGAGAACTTTTTTTCCGCTTTCAGCCAGCGATGACGCAACTGAAAGAGAAACCGTACTCTTTCCCTCATTCGGTGTACAACTGGTAAATACTAATACCTTGTTCTCCTCGCCTGAAAATTCAATGTTTGTTCTGAGATTTTTATACGCTTCATTACTTCGAAAATCTTTTTCCAGACCATTTAATACTATTTCCCGCATCTTCTTTTTCCTTCCCGCTTACTTCTTTCCATTCCTTTTTGTATATTTCCGTGCTGACAATCCCCTGACCTTCTTTGCGGCAGGTGTTCCTGACGCAATCGGAATTGATGTCAGAACTGTCAGTCCCAGATATCGTTCTACATCATCCGGTGTCTTGATCGTATCATCTAAGATATAGATCAGTACAATCGCTCCCAGTGCAAGAAATATTCCAAGAATTCCGCCTAACATGGCATTTTTCATCGTATTTGGAGAAGTCGGATTCTTTGGCAGGTTACCTTCCTCAACCATATTGACCGCATCTGCATCCGTAATCTGCGTAATCTGAACGCTTGCAGACTCACGCACTGCATCTGCTATTTCCTTTGCCAGTTTTGGGCTCTCATTTTCCACGGAAATACTCAGGATACGGGTATCTGCTGTATTGGATACCGTAATCTCCCCGCTCAGCTTGTCTACGCTCATATCCAACTGCAGCTGACTGATCACCTGCTCCATAACAGAACGACTTTTGATCAGCTCCATATAGTCTTTCGTCAACTGAGAACCAGCCTGCAGATCGCTGGATGTAACCGCTGAATTGGCATCCTGTTTTGATAATACATACATCTTTGTCGTAGATGTATAAACCGGTGTCATAAACAATTTTGTCACTAAAACCGCCACTAAAGCTGCGATAATTCCGGCAAGAAGCACCAGATGCAGTTTTTTGAACACAACCTGAAATAAGTCCATCAGATCAATTGTTATTTCATCATTTTCCATTCCCATGTTCGTGTTATTCTGATTCATTTTCTCTTCTTTTTCTCAACAACTCTTTGGCATTGCTGAAAAATATCCTCCTCATGTATTCTTCTCCATATTTTCGTTCTACATATTCCGCTGCTTTTTTCATCTTAGGCTGCCTGTGGTCCACACCATGGGCATCTGTTCCCACACAATGTACCATATGCTCTCCCAAAAGCTGCTTTACGAACTTCTTTGCCGATCTTCCGCTGTCACCGGTGATACTTCCTGCATTCACCTGAATCCGCGTTCCCATCTCCCACAAATACCTGATCTGGTCCAAATCCTTGAACAAACATGGATAACGCTCTGCATGCGCCAGTATTACCTCATATCCGGCCATCTGTACACTTTGTATCCCCTGCTGAATATAAGAAAAACTGTCAGTAGGAGAAAACTCCAGAAGCACACATTGCCTCTTATTCATCGACAGCGCACGACCTGATTTCAATTTTTCTGCAACATCCTGCCCAAAAAAAATTTCGCTTCCTAAATATACACGAAATTTCTCATCTATCTTTTTTGCTTCTCTTCTTACTATGGTCAGTTTTTTTCTAAGTCTTTCAGGATGCTCCATTCCCCGTTTCGGGTGGTGATGAGGTGTCGCAATAATGCAGCGAATGCCTTCCCGGTATGCAATCCGAAGCATCTGAACAGTCTCTTCTATACTCTGTGCTCCATCATCCACTTCCGGCAGAATATGACAGTGCATATCAATATATCCACTCATCCAAATTCCCTCTCTGCTATAAAAATTTACAGTTTCTATTTAAGATTATCACTTATGATTTTTTTTGTCAATTTTTAAAGATCCGATTTTCCGTAAACCACAGCAAAAATCACCTTTAGCAAGTATAGAAAAATAAATCGAGGAATATACTATACTATATATTCCTCAAAAATCATAATTGCCAGTGAGCAAAGGAGGGGGCCAAAATGGAACGATTGATCATAGGCGGCATTGCCTTTATTTCCATAATCATAACAGAAATTATACTATACTGCCGATTAGTAATTGTATCCAAACGGGAAGAAGACGATCCATCCTCCTAGCCCTCTCTCACAATCCGACACATTTCATCAAACTGATCTTCCATCTCCTGCACCAGTCTAAACTGTGTACGGGCACGGACCAGATTGTGCTCCGGATATGCGGTCTTGAAATACGTATCTCCCTGCAGAAAATCCATCAGGAACCGGATTCCGCATTCGAATGTCATCAGCCTTGCGCCCCACGGAAGACTCTCTAACTCCTCCGGTGTCAGAACATCTCTTGCCATCTCCAGATACCCTTTCACATACAGTTCATACAGATTAATATCAAAATGGACCTTGTCCAGATCACGTTCATCTTCTTCCGCCGTAGATGCGCCAAAACGGATCGAATCTCCAAAATCATTGGCTGCCAGTCCCGGCATGATCGTATCCAGATCAATAATACACAATCCCTTTCCGGACTCTGCGTCAAATAAAATATTATTCAGTTTTGTATCATTGTGTGTCACACGCAGCGGCAGAACACCTGCTTCCATCCTGCTCATCAGAGCTCCGCAGTCTTTTTCTCTCGCCAGTGCAAATTCTATCTCCGAACGGCACAGACGGGCGCGGTTCTTCACATCTCGCTCTACGGCCTGTGCAAACGCTTCAAATCGTTTTACCGTGTCGTGGAAATTCGGAATCGTCTCATAAAGACTCTCTGCCGGATACTCACCCAGTTGCTTCAAAAAATGACCAAAACTTCTGGCTGACTGGTAAAACTGCTCCGGACGCTCCACCATTTGATAGCACACAGAATTGGTGATAAAATTCGCACAGCGCCATGGCTGTCCTTCATCATCTTCAAAATACGTCTCTCCGCTCTTCGTCTTGATATAAGCCAGTGTCTCACGATCCGGATCTCCGCCTTCCCGACGGATCACATCCCGTAAAAACTCTGTCACTCCGAAAATATTCTCCATTACCTTACCAGGCTCTTTGAACACATTGATATTGATTCTCTGCAGTACGTATAATGGCTTCTCTGTGCCGTCTTCCATCGGCATATATACTGCGTAAGTCTCATTGATGTGCCCTTCCCCAAACGGTTTTACATAACTGCACTGGGGACCGAATCCAAATGCATACAGTGCATCCTCAAGCGCTCTGCTGTCCACACCTTCGATCTTTCTCCTGGTAGAGAAGATTACTTCTCCTGCCTCTACCTTCTTCTCCTGCTCGATCGTACAGTTTGCTTTTACTACACTTCCAAGCCCCACATGCGCTCCGGCGCATACCAACGAATCATGATCCACAACTGCACCGCTGTTGACAAGCGCCGCCCGATCCACATGGGTATGCGTATTCACTACCGCGCGCTGCATGATAAAACATCCAGGTCCCAAAACCGCACTTGGACTCACAATTGCAGACGGATGCACGATCGATGGCACCTCATATCCTGCCTCCAGCAATTTGTCTGTCCAGAATAACCTCGTATGATTATTCCCAAATGCCGCTACTGCCATCTTGTATTCTCCATACCTGGCCGTATAGTCGCAGCACTTTCCGACTACGTCCTTTCCAAACGCCGCATCGTCAAGAAATACGATCTCCTCATACCCCAGCTGGATCGCTGTTTCCTTCACCATCTGCCCGAAGCCGCCTGCTCCGAGAATCAATAAACTTTTCATATGTCCCTCTCCTCGCTCTTTTCTTTTATGATATATTCATCTTTTCAATCATACAAGTATGTTTTTTCGTCTCCCTGTCATAATTAATTCCTGCCAGCAACAGATTTCCTTCATAATCCTTCAAGGCATCTATATATTGTTTCTCTTTAATCTGATCGATCGCACCTTTCGCACTTTTATTCCACTTCAATTCTATAACTACTGCCGGTTTATCTGCATGCAACTTTCTGGGGATAAAACAAATGTCTGCAAACCCTTTTCCTGACGGACATTCCCTGATAATCGTGTAATATTCTCTTGCAAAATAAAAAGCCAGATTAATCGTACAACTTAGGGAATTCTCATCATTATACTGCAAAATAGAGATTTCACGATGCGCCCGATCAATACCTTCCGCCACTGCTTCACCATCCATATTCCAAAGTGACTCCAGAAGTCTGCGGGATTCCTCTACAGAGGTAATAACTTCCTTCCAATCCATGGTACTAATAGCATTCACATATTCCTTGGAAACCTCTTTGTTTGGAATACTCACTGATTCTAAGATTCCATCATAAGTCAAATATCCTAAATGCACCAATAAAGTCAGAATATCATCTCTGGTAGCAAAAGTAGTCATATCATTACTGAATGTTCCCGTATTAATCCGAATACTCTCTCCTGCCAGCATCCCGACTATCGCATCTTTCAAACCATCCATATTCATCTGAATATAAACTTTTAACGCCTCATAAGTTTCTGTCTGATTCCAATAAGTTCCGAATTTGTGGCGAAGCATTGCTTCCACAACAGATTTTGGACTGTACATAGAATAGCAAATATCTCTGTCCTGTTTGTGCGTAATCAAACCATACCCGTCATACCACGCCTTTGCTTCTTCAAAATCCATTCCATATTCCATGCAAAGATTTTTTACTTCATTTTCTGTAAAACCAAAATACGCAGCCAGCTCCCCCGGTTCTGTCATAGAATATTCCGTAAACATATTCAATGCCGAATGGGAACCATATTTCTTAATTGGCAAAATCCCCGTCATATAAGCAAATGCTACATTATCCTGATCTTTCAGCCACGCACGCAAAAAATCCAGATACTTTTTCTGGGCTTTCTGATCCTGCTGATACTCACGAAACAAACAATCCCATTCATCAATCAAGATTACAAAAGAACGTTTTGTATGAGAATACACATCCTGCATTGCAAAGACAAGATCCTCCTCCCGTACATATTCCGGATATTTCTGCTTTAAATCAGACAGAATTCTTCTTTGCATTAATGTAAGCATCCCTTCCACATCATCTGATCTGCTTAAAAATTCCTGCATATTAATCTTCAGCACATCATACTGATTCAAATGTTTTCGGTAAGACTTACACTGACTGATGGAAAGTCCTTCAAACAATTCCTCTGTATCATCCCCGCAATCATAATAGGCTGCCAGCATATCTGCTGCCATTGACTTTCCAAAACGCCTCGGACGACTGACACACATAAACCTCTGTTGTGTATTCACATAGCGATTTGTCACATCTAACAGTTCACTTTTATCAACAAATATTTCGGAATTTAAAGACATTTTAAACCCTGCTGCTCCCGGATTTAAATAAATGCCCATGGCATATCATCCCCTTTCGTCCTCTAAAACCGATTCCTTCCTTTCAGTATTTCCACACTTTCTAACTCTCATTATAACAGATACCATATATTTATGCTAATCATCAAACTACAAAATATAGAATTCCTCTGCTCTTCTTTGAATATCTGCCCGAAACGGCATTGACTTGTTCCTTTTTATCATCAGCCCCGGCCAGAACAGCCACGGCTGATGATATTAGATCGGATATTCTCCGATGTAGATTCTTATTTTATCTTCTTTGCAAATTCTTCCACAGATTTCGATTGGAATGCCATCCTGATCCACTCTTTCAGTACATCCAAATCACCTTGTTCTTCAATTTGATCCGAAAGTACTTTAGGAACCGTTCCAAGATTCTGCAAAAATAAGAGTAACGTATCCTTACTCTCAGAAATTCGCCCCTCTGCAACTCCTTCAGCACGCCCTTTTGCAAATCCGGCAGCCCGTTCTTCTTTCAGCATCTCTTCAAAAATCATAAAGCGTTCCTCCATCTCCCGACTTCCCTTAACGTTGCGGATAAACTTCTGCAACTGCTCCACATATGGGTCGTGAAACTCCTTTTCGCTTCCCTCAAGATCCTCTTTCATGTACTGCAGAAATGTGACCAATTCTCCCGGAACTTCACTTTCGTTCTTTCCACGGGTATTTAAAAACACAGTGGTTCGCCCATCTTCCAAATCCACATTTTCAGATTCCTGACACGTTGTCCGAAAGGTATATCGATACTTGTCTTTTCCAAATGGATCAAAATCACAGATAAAAATAACATAGGTATTCGGAAGTTCCGTATAATCTTCTCCGGTCAGCAACATCTCCATGTCCATCTGACTCTGATAATAACGGCTTCTCTTTCCAAGTGCCGGCTTTCTCTCCACCTGCATTTCCACGTTATAACGCGTCTGCTTCTCATCTTTTGCATACACATCCAGGCGAACACCTTTATACTCCGGATGATATACTATGCTTTTTTCTTTGCTGACATCCACTCGATCGATCTGTATCTCCAACACTCTTTCTAAAAGACCTTTGCAATTATCTTCGTCCATCATCACTGCGCCGAACATAAAATTATCTTTGATCGTGAGTTCCTTTAATCGTTTTGTTCTTCCCATTTTATTCCTCCATTTGCAGAGGAATTCTATAAGATGATTATAGCAAACCCGGTTATGAAGTCAATACACTTTTCTTAGCTTTGATAAGACTAAACAAAAGTGGTAAAACTTACATGGCGAACCGCACATTTACGCCTCACTTTTTATTGAATTTCTTCAGGCATCCCGCCCCGATTGCACACCCCGCCATACATCCCAGGCTATTGTGGATCATATCGTCAAACTCAAATAATCCCCGGCACAGAATCAACTGTAACCCTTCGATGCATCCGGAAATAAAAATACCAAACAGCAAACCATGCCACCACCTGATTTTGCCTCTGTTGCCAAACACAAATGGAAGTAACATTCCTGCCGGAAACAACATCACGATATTTAACAGATTCTCCCGCAAAAGCCCGGTGCCTGTGACCATTCCATGCTGCTCAATATAATGCAGGATCTTCTTCCATGACCAGAACGCCTCCAACTGGTATTGGCGCTCGCCCGGCATTCTTGTAAACACAGTAGAACCAAATACTAAAAGCAAATAAAGCAATAACAGTATCCCGGCTATGGATTGCCGCATGGTAATCTTCTGTTTTTTATACAGAACTACGGCAATACATACTGCCAAAGCAAGAACCGATAAAAAAATAATCCATTCAAACGGTGACCATATCGGGTAATATGTGATAATAATCTGATAGATATCCAATTTACATCACTCCTTTATTTTAAAATATATTTTTTCTTTCTGCTGCTTTTCAAAAAGCTTCATACGCATGAAAAATAGAAAATATAATTTTAATTGGCATTTCTAAATGAATATCCTTTTGCCTCCTGATTATTTTACCATAAAACCACTTATTGTATAGACTCCCTTTTTAAATATCATATGTAAGATAAGACAACATTGCAGAAGCATGCTGACCAGAATCATCTGACAAATCAAACATGTTTTCCTGATTCTGAGCATCAAATCCTGTACTTCTCACATGATGGTCCCCACTTTCCATAGCAAGATTAAATCCTGTAATAAAATGAACCGGCTGTTTCTTTAATTCCTCAAAATCCTTATGTGGAATCACGATCGTCTTCTGGGTGGATGTTTTCTTTCCATTGTTGCCCGAATTATCGTAAATATAACTTGTTCCTTTTTCTGAATTTACCTGATAACCAGACACATGATGATCTCTGCCATCTGCATATGCTATTTCAAATGTATCTATCGCACCAATCTTCACTCCATCTTTTGGAAGTTCTGTTGTATGTGGATATGCAAGCACGTTGAACCTTATTTTCAGATCTCCCTTTGGATACTTCATAAAATGACCTGATGAATCCCGCATATACATGTCTGCATGAAAAATAATCGTATCCGCCCTTTCTTTCAATACATTATACCGGATATTTAACCCCATATCTTTTACATGGTGATCCTTATCCGGATATTCAAAATGAAACATGTCAAATCCCAAAATAATATTTTCCGTTTTTGTCTCAAATGGCAGCGTGATAAAATGGGATGTTGTCATAACTGAAGACTCCTGATGTTTCCAGCTAAATGCATCTACTTCTCTGCTTTTGATTACGCACTCCATGTTTCCAATCCTCCTGTTAGAATCATTCACCCTGTACAACTATGAACACCACTTATATTTAAATTTTAACATAAAATATTTTATTTTTCATGTTTTTTTGATAAATTTTTACAATTTTCATACTGATTGAGTATCAATTACTGGAAATTAATCAGTCCGCTGAACCACTATACGTTATGGATTGACTTCATTACACTGTATGTTTATCTTCAGTTTTCTCTCTCATTGACATTTCATCCAGTTTTTGATATCATACCACTTGTAAAAAACAAACTTTACTTGCATAGAATTACATAAAATGATATTTAAAACTGGTTTTTGGAGGTACTTATGAAAAAATTATCTATGGATAAACTGGTGAACACAGTTATCAACGAAAGAAAAGCAAAAGGACTTACTCAGGTTCAGCTTGCTGAAGCAACCGGAATCAATCGGGCAATGATCGGAAGGCTGGAAAATTCTGATTATATTCCTTCTATTGATCAGCTGCAGCGTCTTGGGGAAAATCTTGGATTTGAAGTGACGGATCTGTTTGTCGGAGAAGAGGAAACTCCTAAAGATATGGTACTGGATAAGAAGTATCGTATTGCGGTAGCCGGAACCGGATATGTGGGACTTTCTATTGCCACGCTGCTTGCACAGCACAATCACGTAACTGCAGTTGACATTATTCCTGAAAAAGTGGAGCTGATCAACAACAAGAAGTCTCCGATCCAGGATGAATATATCGAGAAATATATGGCTGAAAAGGAACTGGATCTGACTGCAACGCTTGACGGAGAAGCTGCATATAAAGATGCTGACTTTATTATCATTGCAGCGCCGACTAATTATGACAGTAAGAAGAATTTCTTTGACTGCTCTGCTGTGGAAGCGGTGATTGAGCTTGTTCTGAAGGTAAATCCGGATGCCCTGATGATCATCAAATCTACGATCCCTGTTGGATATACTGCGTCTGTCAGAGCAAAATACAATACGAAGAATATCATTTTCAGTCCTGAATTTTTGCGTGAGTCAAAGGCTTTGTATGATAACCTTTATCCGTCCCGCATCATTGTGTCCTGTGATGAAGAATCTGCCGAAAAAGCACATCTCTTCGCAGCACTCCTGCAGCAAGGTGCAATCAAAGAAAATATTGATACCTTATTTATGGGATTTACGGAAGCAGAAGCTGTAAAACTCTTTGCCAACACGTATCTGGCACTTCGTGTTTCCTACTTCAACGAACTGGATACTTACGCAGAGTCCAAAGGGTTAAATACACAGGAGATCATCAACGGTGTCTGCCTGGATCCTCGTATCGGAACTCATTATAACAATCCTTCTTTTGGATACGGCGGATACTGCCTGCCAAAGGATACAAAACAGCTCCTTTCCAACTTCCAGGATGTACCTCAGAATATGATGTCTGCGATTGTTGAATCTAACAGGACAAGAAAAGATTTTATTGCGGATCGAGTACTTGAGATAGCCGGAGCTTATGAAGCAAACAGCTCCTGGGATGAAACAAAGGAAAAAGAAGTGGTAATCGGTGTTTACCGTCTGACTATGAAGAGTAACTCTGACAACTTCCGTCAGTCTTCTATTCAGGGTGTTATGAAAAGAATTAAAGCGAAAGGTGCTACTGTCGTGATTTACGAACCAACACTTCCTGCAGGATCTACTTTCTACGGCAGCCGTGTGATTGGTGATCTGAATGAATTCAAATCCATTTCACAGGCAATTATCGCCAACAGATATGATGCTTGTTTGGATGATGTAGAAGAAAAAGTGTATACACGTGATCTTTTCCGAAGAGATTAAAAGGAGGAATTTTTTTATGCAGCACATTGAATTGAAAAATAAAACAATTTTTGTTACAGGTTCTGCCGGTTTCATCGGCAGTAACCTCGTCTTTGAATTATTGAAAACACAGTCTCCTGTCAACATTATCGGTCTGGATAACATGAACAATTACTATGATGTCAGCATCAAAGAATGGAGACTTAAAGAAATAGAAAAATGTCTTGCACAGCACAATGATTCCACTTATAAATTCTATCGGGGAGATCTCGCTGACAAGGCTTTGATCGATCAGATCTTTGCAGAACACAAACCTCATATTGTTGTAAACCTGGCAGCACAGGCAGGTGTTCGTTACTCTATCACAAATCCGGACGCTTACATTCAGTCCAATTTAATCGGCTTCTATAATATTCTGGAAGCCTGCCGTCATTCTTATGACAATGGAACGGACGGTGTGGAACATCTGGTATATGCCTCTTCCTCTTCTGTATATGGAACAAATAAAAAAGTTCCTTACAACACAGATGATAAAGTGGATAATCCTGTTTCTTTATACGCTGCAACAAAGAAAAGTAATGAACTAATGGCACACTCTTACTCCAAATTGTACAATATTCCTTCCACCGGACTTCGTTTCTTTACTGTTTATGGCCCTGCCGGAAGACCGGATATGGCATATTTTGGTTTTACTAATAAACTTTTAAAGGGTGATACTATTCAGATTTTTAACTATGGAAACTGTAAGCGTGACTTCACTTACATAGATGATATTGTAGAAGGCGTAAAACGCGTTATGCAGGGCGCTCCGGAAAAGAAAGCAGGTGAAGATGGTCTTCCAATTCCACCATATGCTGTCTATAACATCGGAAACAGCAACCCGGAAAACCTTCTGGATTTTGTAGATATCCTTCAGCAAGAATTGATTCGCGCAAAAGTACTTCCAGATGATTATGATTTTGAAGCTCATAAAGAACTAGTACCTATGCAGCCTGGAGATGTACCTGTTACATATGCAGATACTACACCACTTGAACGGGATTATGGATTTAAACCTGATACAAGTTTGCGAAGTGGATTGAGAAGGTTTGCAGAATGGTATAAGACATTTTACAATTAGATTAAAATTATCATCACTTACAAACCAGAAATTTGTGTTCATATAATACTCCTTATGAATAATCCGGCTTCCGTGTCCATGCTGTCCGGACTCAGGAAACCGCAAATCCGTTTTTAAGGAAACCGCCATTCCGGTGGTGGAAACCTTTATCATAAATTCTTAGAATGTAACTATGCACCCCGTGGTGCAAATATATTCTAGGAGGTCTTGACTATGACCAAATATCGAGAGATTCTTAGGCTCAAAAGCTTGAATCTCAGTCAACAAAACATTGCCGACAGTTGCAATGTCTCAAAAAAGACAGTCAATCGTGTGTTAAAGCGTGCTGCTGAATTAGGTATATCCTGGCCGCTTGAGGAAAACGACACCGATGCTGTTCTTGCAGAAAAGTTCTTCCCTTCTGCAAAACAAGTCACATCCCACAAGCGTATGCCTGACTACGACTACATCCGTAAGGAGCTGCTCCGTAACGGCGTAAGCAAAAAGCTCCTTTGGACGGAATACATGGAGGATTGCCGTGCCAATGGCGATGAACCACTCATGTATTCACAATTCTGCTACCACATCCAACAGGATGAGCAGAAACATCGTGCTACCATGCATATCAACCGTAAACCCAGTGAACAGGTTGAAGTTGATTGGGCAGGTGATCCTGCAACAATCATTGATCCGGATACCGGCGAAATCATCAAGGCATATATATTTGTTGGTGTAATGACTTACAGCCAGTATGCATACGTGGAAGCATTTCTGGACATGAAGCAGAAATCATGGATTAATGCACATGTCCATATGTACGAGTACTTTGGCGGTGTTGCCAAGATTCTTGTACCGGATAACTGCAAAACGGCAGTTGTTCACAATGGAGGATGGAAAGACCAGCAGATCAATGAAACCTATCAGGAACTAGCTGAACACTATGGCACAGCTATTATTCCGTCTCGTGTCAGAGCTCCCAAGGATAAGCCGAATGCTGAGGGAACAGTAGGAAATATCTCTACTTGGATTACAGCAGCACTTCGGAATGAACAGTTCTTCTCTCTTGCAGAATTAAATCGCGCAATCAGAGACAAGCTCGAACTGTTCAACCAAAGGCTCTTTCAGAAGAAAGAGGGCAGTCGGCGAAGCTTATTTCTTGAGGAAGAAAAACCATTACTGGCACCATTACCTGCTACCCGTTTTGAACTGAGTGACTGGAAAACAGCTACCGTCCAATTTAATTATCACATATCGTAAGCGCAAAATAATTCGACGGATTGTGTTGCCCTAAAAATGAATCCATAATAA
>OBZZ01000108.1_pt1 | contig 77915 bp, 59 predicted proteins | sample 1501451 | NCBI WGS metagenome assembly OBZZ01 (sample SAMEA2580274, study PRJEB22360) | human gut metagenome | biome: human gut; feature: human-associated habitat; material: faeces | place: Denmark | collected 2008/2010
ATGAGCACCGCGGAAGGGGGCTCCCTGGTCTGCCGCTCCTACGGCGGGTCTGCATTTTACTCCTGAGCTCATGGCCGCTATCGAGGCCAAGGGTGCCAAGTTTGCCGCCGTCGAGCTCGAGGTGGGCATCGATACCTTCCGTTTGGTGGAGGAGGACGACCCTACGCAGCACGTCATGCACACCGAGCGCTACCACGTGTCGCAGGAGGTTGTCGACGCCGTGCATAAGGCCAAGGCCGAGGGTCATCGTGTGATCGCCGTCGGCACTACCGCGGTGCGCTCGCTCGAGAGCGCGTTTGACGCGGACGCGCCGGTGTCCGATCCGGCCGTGACGGCGCGCTATTTTGAAGGCCGCGAGGACGGGGCCGATACGCTTGGCCGCGGTGACATCGTGGTGCGCGAGAACGCCACGACGCAGCTTTACCTCATGCCCGGCTCGACCTATCACGTGGTCGACGCGCTGATCACGAACTTCCACGTGCCGCGCTCCACGCTCATGATGCTCGTAAGCGCGCTTGCCACCCGCGACCAGATCATGGATGCCTACGCCGCTGCCATCGAAGAACGTTATCGCTTCTTCAGCTTTGGCGACGCGATGCTCATTTGTTAGTTACGCGGTTCTACGAACCGCGTAACTACTCGACGCTGCGCGGGCCGCATTTGGACAATCTGACGTTCAACTTCAAGGGCGCGACCAGAAGGTCAGCGCCCTTTCGTTTCACGTCACCTTGTCTCAAATGCGACCCGCTCGCTGTCGTTGCCAAAACATCGGCGTTGCCGTGGTTGTCGCTGTAGTCATTGGGTAGTCATTGGACGTTCTTAAATGACTAGTCAAAGGGGACACTCTTACGGCACTTGGCACTTGGGGACGTTCCTTTTGTGCCGGCACCTGGGGACAGTCCTTATGTCAAGAGATCGGTGCAAGAGGGATAGGTTGCCTTGCGTCGATCTAAATAAGTTGCGGTGAGATAGTTCTTGAATTGGCCTTTTTGGGGCTAAACAGAAACTTTCTCACCGCAACTGAGTTGAGGCGTTTTTTGGCAGCTGGTTTACTTGCTCGCGAACAGCCAGATCAGGATGATTGCCAGAATCACGGCGACGATGCAGACGATGGCGCCAGTGAATTTGATGCGTGAGTCGCGGGTACGCTCGCGCACCGCGTCCTCGGTGGCCTCGAGCTGGGCGACTTCTTGCTCGGTCTCGGCGTGTTCGGCTTTGTCTCGGGCCAAGGATCCTGCAAGCGACTCAGTGATCTCTGGATGGTCATGCACCTCGGTCGCCTGCTCGATGATCGACTGTGCATGTGCGGCATCTGCTTGGGCGTTGGCGATGCTTTGCTCTTGGTCGCGGCGTGCCTTGTCCTCGGCGGCTATCTTCTCGCGCAGTTCGCGCTGGCGCGTCGTGGCGGCAGTTTTCGCCGTCTGCAGCTCGTCGCGCGCGGCATCGGCCTCAGTCGTCACGGCTTGGTGTGCGCGTTTGGCTTCGGCAATGGGGGCTTGAGCCTGCTCGACGGCCTGCTCGGCTGCGGCAAGCGAGTGCTCAAGGTCGGCGGTGATGCGCGGGACATCTTCTTCGGCTTTTCGCAGGGCATCTGCCGTGTCGGAGATCTGCATCGAGAGCTCGCTGGTGCGCACCGTATAGTTGGCGGGATTTGCCGAGGGATTGCGTTGCAGCTCGGCATACTCATGACGCAGCGTCTCGAGCTGGGCGCGCGTGGCGTCGACGGTTTGTTGTGCGGCCGCAATGCCGGCGTCTCGCTCGGCCTTCACCTTGTCGCGGATGCGCTTGGAATCCTCAAGACGTCGAACGAGGCGGTTGCCGGTCTCGCGAGAGCTTGCCTCGCGGGCCTCCACGGCGTCGAGCGCGGCCTTCAGGCGGAGCTCAGTCGCGTCATCCTCTGTCTTCATTTGTTCGAACTGACCCTTGAGCTCTGTCGCTTTGGCGGCGTGGGCATCACGGTCAATCTCGGCTGCCGCGGCGGCCTTTTGCGCTGTAGCAATCGCTTGGCGCTGGTCGGCGACGATCTGGTCGTAGCGGCCTGCGATATCCTGGCGCGTCTCGAGTTCCTCGGCCTGATCGGCAATGCGCTGCTCAAGTTCGGTCAGGTGGGCGCGGGCATCGGCAAGTGCCTTTTTCGCGGCGTTCATCTCGCGCATGGCCGAGGCGCCCTGGGCGATAAAGGTGCCCACGGCGTTCGCGGTGTTCGAGACAGCGGTCCCCAGATCGCGGCTCGCGGCGGGGGAGTGAGGGGCGGTCGGGCGAGTGGTGTCGGCAGCGTCCGCATCGGCAGTCTGCGGCGCGGCGATATTGCCGGTACCGCCCTCGACCACAGAAAAGCCTGCTGCGTGCGGATCGACCGCATCGGCGCCAATCGTGGGGTGCTCGAGCTGGAGAAACGAGGGCATGGTACTGCCCTGGTCGGCAACCGGAGTCTCGCCGGGCACAAAGGTCGAGGCCGCCTCGGCGGCCTCCTCTTCCTCGGCATCAATATCGGCATCGGCGACGGCGTCTTTCATCGCTTTGACGGCATCCATCATGGAGTCCATGACGGCATCGAGCTCTTCTTCCGAAGACACCTCGATGGGGCCTGCCGCCTGTGGCGCGGGGTCTGTGTCGGGTTCGGCATCGCTCGGCTCCGGCTGCTCGCTTTCGTCATGCTCGACAGTATCGTCTGTGTCTGTTGCTTTATCCGCATCGGCGTGCACATCTGCGGCAGCGTGCACATCTGCGGCAGCGGGCGCATCTGCGGTGGCGGGCGCATCGGTGGAGGCGTCGACGCAGGTAGGAGTATCGCAGTCGTCGACGGCGTCTGCGGAATGATCAATATGCTCTTGAGTCTGGGGGTCCAGCTCGTCTGTCATAGGCATGTGCTCCTCATCGTTGTTTGTCACCCTATGATAAGGTCTCGCGCCGACATCCCGCGCGCCGCAGCAAAGTTTCAAAACGTGTTCGATGGCTCGATCTGATAACAATAACTCGGCCGTTTTATCCAGTTTGTACTTGACAATCCCTTCGCCGAACTACGTGGTGCCGTTCGCCTACCGCGGTCTTTTATTTTTGCTTGAACACGCTAAAGTTGCATCTCAGCTTTTGGCGCGTGAAGTTGGATACGCGCAGTCGGCGGGCGTGCCCGTCGCGATTTGAAAGGACTTTGTATGGGACTTTTCACTGGTAAGACCGTGATCGTCACCGGCGGCGGCAAGGCCACACTTAAGGACGGTTCCGCTGGCTCCATCGGCTACGGCATCGATATCGCATTTGCCAAGGAGGGCGCGAACCTCGTCATCACCGGCCGCAACGTCGCCAAGCTCGAGGCCGCCAAGGAGTCTCTCGAGGCCGAGTACGGTGTCAAGGTTCTGCCTGTTCAGGCCGATGTCTCGGCTGGTCAGGACAACGAGGCCGTCGTCCAGAACGTCATCGACAAGGCCATTGAGGAGTTCGGCCGCATCGACGCCGTCGTCAACAATGCTCAGGCTAGCGCCTCGGGCGTGACCATCGCCGATCACACCATGGATCAGTTTAACCTGGCCATTTACTCCGGTCTGTATGCTACCTATCTGTACATGCAGAAGGCCTATCCGCACCTGAAGGAGACCAAGGGCTCCGTGGTCAACTTTGCCTCGGGCGCCGGCCTGTTTGGCAACTATGGCCAGTGCAGCTATGCTGCCGCCAAGGAGGGCATCCGCGGCCTGACCCGCGTTGCCGCCAACGAGTGGGGCAAGGACGGCATCAACGTCAACATCGTGTGCCCGCTTGCTTGGACTGCTGCGCTCGAGAACTTCCAGGATGCCTATCCCGAGGCGTTCAAGGCCAACGTCCACATGCCGCCGGCTGGTCACTACGGCGACGTCGAGAAGGAAATCGGCCGCGTGGTCGTTCAGCTCTGCGGTCCCGACTTTAAGTACATGAACGGCGAGACCGTCACCCTCGAGGGTGGCATGGGCCAGCGGCCGTAGGGGTTACGCGGTTTTACCAAACCGCGTAACAGCTCGACGCTGCGCGGTCACCAGAGCGACAACTTGTCATTCAAAGAGGGCGGCATGACCAGAAGGTCTATGCCGCCCTCTTTTCATGCCAATTTGTTCGCCCTGGCGACCGCTCGCTGGCATTGCCAGAGCATCGGCGTTGCCTTGGCTGTTGGAAATGATCCCAATGACTATGACCCCTTTGCGCCAGTTTCTGTCGAGTCGGTGCTTCTTGCGGGTTGCCCGTATAATGGTTTGCGTATGAACCGCAACCAAGGAGTTCCAGTTTATGGACCAGAGCCTTTTTAAATTCGACCTGATCGCCGAGGACCCGACGACGCATGCGCGTGCCGGCGTGCTGCACACCCCGCACGGCGACATCGAGACGCCAATCTTTATGCCCGTGGGCACCAAGGCAAACGTCAAGGGTGTTCCTACCGAGACCGTCAAGCAGCTCGGCGCCCAGATCGTGCTTGCCAATACCTATCACCTGTCCATGCGTCCCGGCGAGGATACCATCGCCGAGCTGGGCGGCCTGCACAAGTTTATGAACTGGCACGGCCCCATCCTCACCGACTCGGGCGGTTTCCAGGTGTTCAGCCACAACGACGCGGTCAAGCTCACCGATGAGGGCGTGCGCTTTATTGTCAACGATTACGACGGCCGCCACGTGTTCTGGACGCCCGAGGACAACATGGAAATCGCCATGAAACTCGGCTCCGACATCTGCATGCAGCTGGACCAGTGCCCGGGCTATCCCGCCACGCGCGCCTACGTTGAGCGCGCCGTTGAGCTGTCGAGTATGTGGGCCGAGCGCTGCTATAAGGCGCATACCCGCGACGACCAGGCGCTCTTTGGCATTGTTCAGGGCGGCATGCACCTAGATCTGCGCCTGCGCTCGCTGCGCCATTTGGAGGAGTGCGGCGACTTCCCCGGTTACGGCATCGGCGGCTACTCGGTGGGCGAGGACCACGAGACCATGTTCGAGACCCTGGCACCGCTCGTAAGCGAGTACATGCCCAAGCACAAGCCACGCTACCTGATGGGCGTCGGCAACCCCACCACCCTCGTGCGCGGTGTGGGCGTGGGCATCGACATGTTCGACTGCGTGCTGCCGACGCGCACCGGCCGCATGGGCACGGCGTTCTCCAGCGAGGGTCGCCTCAACTTCCGCAACGCGCGTTTTGCGCACGACGACGGCCCCATCGATCCCACCTGCACCTGCCCGGTGTGCACGGGCGGCTACAGCCGCGCGCTCATCCGCCACATGGTCACGCAGAAGGAGATGCTCGGCGGCATTCTGCTGTCGATGCACAACATCTACTACCTGCTCAACCTTATGCAGCGTGCCCGCCAGGCCATTATCGAGGGCCGTTACGGTGCATTCGTGAGCGACTGGATGAACAGTCCTGCTGCGGTGGATTACTAAGGGCGACAGGCACGCTTGCAGAGCGTGGGCAACGGCAAAGGTTGAGCGGCAGCCGCTCGTCACATTCGCTGACGCCGGCTGCGCGACCGCTGACCGATGCCTTGCAAGCGCTTGATGCAACGTGGGTACCATACCGAATAGTTGATGTTCGGGCGGGTGTTTGGCGCATGGCGTCGACCCCGCCCGCTTTTCTTTTTCTCGATAGGAGTACCCATGATTAAGAATGAGAACGTCGAGGGCGAGCCTGCCTACGACGAGACGTACCGACGCGGTCCTGTGGTCATGCGCGGTCCCATGATTCCCAAGGACAACACCTACGCCAACCTGCTGGCGCCCGAGGAGTCGACCGACTGGTTGCATGCCGATCCGTGGCGCGTACTGCGCATTCAGGCTGAGTTTGTCGACGGCTTTGGCGCGCTTGCCGAGCTCGGGCCCGCGGTGACCATCTTCGGTAGCGCCCGCACGCCCAAGACCGATCCGCTCTACAAAGCGGCGCGTACCGTCGGGCGCAAGATCGCGCAACGTGGCGTGGCGGTCATCACCGGTGGCGGCCCCGGCATCATGGAAGCGGCCAACAGGGGAGCGGCGAGTGTCAATGGCAAGTCAGTTGGCCTGGGCATTGAATTGCCGCACGAGCAGGGGCTCAACAAATACGTAAACCTCGGTATGGACTTCCGCTACTTCTTTGTGCGCAAAACCATGTTCGTTAAGTACAGCTCGGGCGCCATCGTGTTTCCCGGCGGCTTTGGCACGCTCGACGAGATGTTCGAGGTGCTCACGCTGGTGCAGACGCACAAGGTCAAGCGCATGCCGCTCGTGCTGGTGGGCAGCGAGTACTGGCAGGGCCTGTTCGACTGGCTCAACGGCCCGGTGATGAGCGCCGGTATGATCAGCCCGCTCGATCCGGATCTGGTACACATTACCGATGACCTCAACGAGTCCGTCGACATTGCGCTCAGCGGGTTGATATAGGGCGAGCGTGCCTGTCGTTGTAGTATTGTGAATGGCAGACTGATGCTATTTAACATCAGTCTGCCATCTAAATTGGGTATACTGATGCAAAAGACGAGGCGAGGAGGTCGCGTATGTCCACTGCAACGGTTAAGCCTACGACGGTTCGCATCGAAGAGGGGCTCAAGGAGCAGGCGACTGAGTTCTTGGATACGGTTGGTCTAAGTCTCAATTCGTATCTCAACCTTGCTGTTCGGCAGCTGGTAAATCAGCGAAAGATTCCTTTTGAGATCGTAGGAAGGGCAGAGGTGCCCAACGAGGCGACGAGACGCGCCATGGTGATCGCCGAGGCTCATGAGTTGGGGATTTTGACGGACGACAGCCCGTCATTCAATAACGCTGATGAGCTTATATCGTTCCTCGATGAGGACTAGCGATGTTTGAGATTAAAGTCGAGGCTCAGTTTAAGGCGGATTACAAACGGACGATGCGCATCCATCCGCAGCTAAAAACCGAGTTTAGGGCGGCGGTCGCAGAGCTTGCAGCTCACGGCTCGCTTCCCGCGGAATATGGCGCCAATGAGCTTTCAAACCCGGGCGGCAACTACAACGGCCACATCGATTTCCATCTATCCGATGGCTTGGTCGACGTGGTCGTTCTCTACTTGCCGCATAAGACTAATCCTGTGATCCGGCTGGTCAGAATGGGCTCTCATGAGGAGCTGTTCCAGGGTCCGCAGGGCTGATTGCCGATTTCTAAGTTGCGGTGGAATAGGGATTGATTGGCGGCTAATAAGCCAAAAACAGTCCCTATTCCACCGCAACTGATGTGGGCGTCCCTAGTGAGTTGGCTGGTAGCGGGGGCAGTAGCTGATGGCGATGGCGTCGACGCCTACGTGGGTGGCGATGGTGCAGCCGATGGGGCCGGTGCCGGCGTCTACGTAATCCTGACCCGCGAGTGCCTCGTTGACAAGCTCCTGCTCCTCGGCGGCGCCGGTCGTGAGCACGCGCACGCTGGAGCCCGGATACTCGGCCAAAAATGCGAGGCAATCGGCCATGGTGTTGGTAACGATGCGCTTGGCACCGCGGCCCTTTTTTATGGCCTTGATCTCGCCCGATTTCCACTCCGGCGAAACGGCCAGGCGAATGTTGAGCATTTGCGTGAGCTGGCCGGCGAGCTTGGGCGCGCGGCCGTTCTTAACGAGATTCTCGAGCGTGCGGGGAATCAGCAGCAGGTGGGCGTCGGGCAGCGTCGCGCGGATCTGCGCCTCGGTCTCGTCCAGGCTGCGACCATCCTCGCGCATGGCAAGCGCGTACTCCACCAGCAGGCCCTCGGCGCCCGAGCCAGTGCGCGAATCGATGCAGCGCACGTCGAGCTCGTGGGTCTCGGCGACTAGGCATGCGTTGGAATAGCAGGCGGACCACTCGCTGCACAGCGAGATAAAGATGGCGCTGTCGTGGCCGTCAGCACGCACGCGGTCAAAGAGTGCCTTGAACTCGCCGGCACTCGGCTGCGAGGTGTGCGGCAGTTGCTCGGAGCCTGCCATGCGCGCGACGTACTCCTGGGCGGTAATCTGCACCTGGTCGAGCAGGTCCTCGCCCTCGATAATCACATGCAGCGGAATCACGTAAATGCCGAGCTCTTGGGCGCGGGCGGGGGAGATGTCCGACGTGGAGTCGGTTATGATGGCAAAAGACATAATTGCACCTTTCGTTGGGGCGCTTGCGCGCCGCCTTCTGAGAGCAAAGTGCGACAAGTATAGTGGAGTTGCTCTACATTGCTAGGTTCAATTGTTGAATAGTCAACAGTTTGAAGTGACGGTGTGGAAATCATCAACTGGGGAAGAGGGATGCCGATGGCGGCATTACAACTATGCGAGCGGCCGATTGTGTTGTTCGATTTTGACGGCACGGTGGCCGATACGGGTCGGGCGGTGATGACCTCGACGCGCAAGACGTTGGCCGCGCGCGGGTTTTCGGAGGCGCAGATGGGTGACCTGCGCCGCATGATCGGGCCTCCGCTGTGGAAGAGCTTCCACGACTTTTACGGCTTTACGCGCGAGGAGTCGCTTGTGGTGGCCAACGAGTACCGTGCCTTTTTTGATGAGCTGGGACCGGAAGAGTATCCCGTGTTCGATGGAATCCCCGAGCTGCTCGATGGCCTTGTCGCGCAGGGGCATCGCTTGGCCGTGGCGACGTCGCGCATGGAGGCGAAGTGTATCGACATGGTGGGAGAGCTGGGACTTTCTCAGTTTGAGGCGGTGGTTGGCATGAATCCGCCGCAGGGGCGCGAGACCAAGGCCGATTCGGTCCGCGATGCCCTGGCAGCGCTCGGCGCGACGGCCGACGATGCCGTGATGATCGGCGATCGCTTTAACGATGTGGAGGGCGCGCACGCAATGGGCGTACCGTGCATCGGCATCTATTCGGGTGCGGCGGCGCCGGGCGAGCACGAGGCGGCGGGTGCCGATGCGGTGGTGCACTCGGTGGCCGAGCTTGCTAAACTTTTCGCTATCTAATAGACGTAATGTGAGGGGCGGGCGTACCCGTCGCTCATTGGTAAGGAGGTCGTCCATGAATCAGGTGGAGCAGAGCGTTACCGAGTATGTCGACGAGGTCTGGGAAGATGTCGTTGCCGATATCGAACAGCTGGTGAGCTATCCGTCTGTGGCCGTTGCTGCCAATGCGGAGCCCGGTGCGCCGTTTGGCCGCCCGGTCCGTGATGCGCTCGATTGCGCGCTCGGCATTGCGCAAAAGCTCGGCTACCAGACGAGCGACGACGAGGGCTTTGTGGGCATCGCCGATATCCCGGGTCGCGGCGACAAGCAGCTCGCGACCATCTGCCACGTGGACGTGGTGCCCGCCGGCCCCGGCTGGAACACCGACCCGTTTGCGATGGAGCGTCGCGAGGGCTGGCTGCTCGGCCGCGGCGTGATCGACGACAAGGGTCCGGCCGTGCTGTCGCTCTACGCCGGCGCCTACCTGCTCAAGCACGGCATTGTGCCGCGCTATACCTTCCGCGCGCTGCTGGGTTGCGATGAGGAAGTGGGCATGTCCGACGTTCACCATTATCTGGAGAACTACGCGAATCCCGACTTTCTGTTTACGCCCGATGCCGAGTTCCCGGTCTGCAATGCCGAGAAGGGCCAGTTTGGGGCGACGTTCGTGAGCCCCAAGATCGACGGTGGGCGCATCGTGTCGTGGAGCGGCTCCGAGGCGAGCAATGCCATTCCGTCGCAGTCCATCTGCGAGCTTGCGATTGCCGCCGATGAGCTGCCGGCGCCCGTTGAGAACGTCGACCGCCTGGAGATCACGACACTCGATAACGGGCATGCGCAGATTTTTGCCCACGGCATTGGCGGTCATGCCTCGATGCCCGAGGGAACGATTAACGCCGTCGGCCTGATCGTGGCGTATCTGCGCGAGGCCGAGGACGCGTTTGGTGCACGCGACGAGCGCCTGCTGACGCCTGCCGAGCACGAGTTTGTCAAGTTCCTGGCCTTTGTGCATGCGGACGCCTATGGCCGCGGCCTGGGTATCGACGCGACGAGCCCGGCGTTTGGCCCGCTCACCTGCAACCCCGGCGTCATCCGTGTGGTGGATGGCCACATCGAGCAGGTCATCGACGTGCGCTTCCCCGATAGCACCAGTGCTGATACCATCCGCGAGCAGCTCGAGCCGCTTGTCGGCCGCTTTGGTGTGACGTGCCAGCTGGGTCGCGCGAAGGTGCCGTTCTCGGTCTCTGCCGACGATCCGGCCGTGAAGGCGCTTATCGATACCTATAACGAGTTCACCGGCAAGCATGCCGAACCCTTTGCCATGGGCGGCGGCACGTACGCGCGCAACTTTGCCCGCGCCGTCTCGTTTGGCCCCGAAGAGACCGGCCTGGAGCTGCCCGCGTGGGGCGGCCAGATGCACGGTCCCAACGAGTGCGCCAACGAGGAACAGCTCAAGCAGGCGCTCAAGATCTATATTGTTGCGATCCTTCGTTTGAATGAATTAGAGCTTTAGGGTTACGCGGTTTTACCAAACCGCGTAACAGCTCGACGCTGCAAACGCCCCCAAGCGGCAATCTGACGTTCAATCGTCGGTCGCGTACAAAAGTACGCTTCCCTCCTCTTTCACGTCACCTTGCTCGCTTAGGGGCGTTTTCGCTGACTTATGCTCAACCTGTGGGGTTTCCAAGGTAGTCCTTGGGGACGTTCTTAAATGACTAGTCAAACAAGAACGTCCCCAACGACTAGTCGTTTAAGAACGTCCCCAACAACTACCTTCCTCTGGTGTAAAAGGTGCGCCATGTTCGGCGCTGGATTGTTATTCGTTTGTAAAGGCCGTGCTGCGCTTGCGGTAAGGGTCTATCAAATGCCCGTAAGAAACCGCAGTTGGCGCGGGCACTGCCCGATCGGGGTCGTATCTTTCCAAACAGCAAAGCGGGCAGGGTGCCCGCGAGTCGCATGTATGAAAGGAAGATCATGCTCGATCAGGCTTATTCTCGTCGTCAGTTCCTCGGCCTCGCTGGTGGTCTTGCCAGCATCGTCGGTCTCGGTCTCGTTGGTTGCGGCGGCTCCGGCGCATCCGATGCCGCCGACAAGGGTAGCGCCGCTGCTGCCGAGTCCGTCTCCGGCGAGGTGACCTACGACGGTGCCTCTTCGTTCCAGGCTCTCGTCGAGGCCGCTGCCGAGAAGTTCATGGACGCCAACCCCGATGTCTCCGTCTCCGGCTCGGGCAACGGTTCGGGCAAGGGCCTGACCGCTGTCGCCGCCGGCACCGTTACCATCGGTAACTCCGACGTCTTCGCCGAGACCAAGCTCGAGGCCGACCAGGTCAAGAACCTCGTCGACCACGAGGTTGCCGTCGTGGGCATGGGTCCTGTTGTCTCCAAGAACGTCAAGGTCGACGATCTGTCCCTCGAGCAGCTCAAGGGCATCTTCTCCGGCCAGATCACCAACTGGAAGGAGGTCGGCGGCGACGACGCCACCATCGTCGTCCTCAACCGCAAGGCCGGCTCCGGCACTCGCGCTACCTTTGAGGCTGCCGTCTTTGGCGACGAGGCCGTCGACTTTAAGGGCGACGCCGAGCTCGACAAGTCCGGCGATGTCCAGACTCAGATGGCCAGCACCGATAACGCCATCTCCTACCTCGACTTCTCGCACTTCGACGACTCCAAGTTCAACGCCATCAAGGTCGAGGGCATCGAGCCCAAGAGTAAGAACGTCACCGATGACTCCTTCAAGATCTGGGCTACCGAGCACATGTACTGCTCCAAGGACGCCGACGAGGCCACCAAGGCATTCCTGGAGTTCATGCTTTCCGACGACGTCCAGGGCAAGCTCGTCGAGGAGCAGGGCTTTATCCCCGTTTCTGCCATGAAGGTCGTAAAGGACGCCAGCGGCAAGGTCTCTGCTAAATAAGTAATCGCCCCGGAAAGGTTTGCAATGGCAAAACAGCTGCCAAAGCGCGACCTTGAGAATGTGGGCCTGGGCGTCACGGGTGCGTGCGTAGCGCTCGTGACGCTTGTCGTTGCCGCACTCATCTTTATGGTCGCCCAAAAGGGCCTCTCGGCTTTCGTTAAGGACGGCGTCTCGGTCGTCGAGTTCTTTACCGGCACCAAGTGGGACCTGGCCAACACGGCCGAAAACGGCCTGCCCTACACCGGCGCCCTGCCCCTGATCGTCACCTCGTTTGCAGTCATGGTGCTCTCCACGCTTATCGCGCTGCCCATCGCTATCGGCTCTGCCATCTTTGCGGTCGAGATCCAGTCTAAGTTTGGTTCCAAGGTCTTTCAGCCGCTTATTGAGCTTTTGACTGGTATTCCCTCGGTCGTCTTTGGCCTGATCGGTTTTCACGTGGTCGTCGGCCTTATGAAGAGCGTTTTCCACGTGAGCACAGGCCTGGGTATCCTGCCCGGTGCCATTGTGCTGGCCGTCATGATCCTGCCGACGATGACCACGCTTTCGGTCGATGGCCTGCGCGCCGTGCCCGATAGCTACCGTCAGGGTTCGCTCGCGCTGGGTTACACCCGCTGGCAGACCATCTGGCACGTGGTGCTCAAGTCCGCCATGCCGTCACTCATGACTGCGGTCATCCTCGGTATGACCCGCGCCTTTGGCGAGACACTCGCCGTGCGCATGGTGATCGGCGGCATCGAGGCCATGCCGACGTCGCTGCTGTCGCCGGCCTCGACCATCACCACCACGCTCACCACGTCCATGGCGGTCTATGCCGAGGGCTCGGCCCAGGACGATGTTCTGTGGGCGCTTGGCCTGCTGTTGATGGGCATGAGCCTCATCTTCATCCTGATCATCCACCTTATAGGCTGCAAGGGGGCGAAGGCTCGTGGCTAGCACGCGCATCCATATCGACGAGGCGAGGCTCGGGCGCGTCCAAAAGCAGGACCGCATTGCCACGGGCGCGCTGACGGCAATCGCTGCCATCGTCATGCTCATCGTCGTCTCCATGGTGGCCTATATCCTGTTCGAGGGGGTCTCGACGCTGTTCCAGCCGGGATTTCTCACGCAGCCCGCGCGCGCTAACGGTACCCAGGGCGGCGTGCTCTACCAGCTGTTCGACTCGTTCTACCTGCTGCTGATTACTCTGGTCATCTCGGTGCCCATCAGCCTGGGCGGAGCGGTCTTCCTGGTTGAGTATGCGCCGAACGGCCCCATCCGCGACATCGCCTCCACCGCCATCGAGACGCTGTCCTCGCTGCCTTCCATCGTCGTCGGCATGTTCGGCTTTCTGGTGTTCTCGGTGCAGCTGGGCTGGAAGTACTCCATCATCTCCGGCGCCGTCGCGCTCACCATGTTCAACATCCCCATCCTGGTGCGCGTGATTCAGCAGGCGCTCGAGGACGTGCCGCAGGCCCAGCGCGATGCGTGTCTGGCTATGGGCCTCACCCGCTGGGAGGCCACGCTGCACATCCTAATCCCCGAGGCCATGCCCGCCATCGTGACCGGCATCGTGCTTTCGGCCGGCCGTGTGTTTGGCGAGGCCGCGGCACTGCTCTTTACCTCGGGCATGAGCTCGCCGGTGCGTCTGAACTTCTTGAGCTTTAACCTGTCGAGCCCCACGTGCGCCTGGAACGTGTTCCGCCCCGGTGAGTCGCTCGCCGTGCGCATCTACAAGATCTATGGCGAGGGCAGCCCCGAGGCCCAGCAGATCGTCTGGGGCACCGCGGCGCTGCTGATGATTTGCGTGCTGCTGTTTAACGTAATCGCCCGTATCGTGGGCAAGCAACTGGCAAGGAAGATGACGGCTGAATGAGCGAGATGAATGTAACGCCCGCAACCGAAGCGGCATCGTCCGAGACCCAGGACTTCCTGTCGAGTGTGGGGGAGAGCGAGAAGCGCGTGCGCGTGAGCGGCAAGGCCGTGAGCGACGAGGTCGTGCTCTCCACCAAGGACGTCAACGTGTACTATAGCGACCACCATGCGCTGCACGATACGTCGCTCGACTTTCATAAGGGCGAGATCACGGCGCTCATCGGGCCTTCGGGCTGCGGTAAGTCGACCTTCTTGCGTAGCCTCAACCTCATGAATCGCGAGATTCGCGGCTGCCGCGTGGAGGGCGAGATCAACTACCGCGGGCGCAACGTGAACACCAAGACCGAAAACACCTACGAGCTGCGCCGCTCCATTGGCATGGTGTTTCAGCAGCCCAACCCTTTTCGCAAGTCCATTCGCGACAACATCACGTTTGCGCCCAAGCGCCACGGTATCACTGACCGCGACGAGCTCGACCGCATGGTCGAGGAGAGTCTGCGCGGCGCGGCGCTGTGGGACGAGGTCAAGGACAAGCTCGACAAGAGCGCCTATGCGCTTTCGGGTGGTCAACAGCAGCGCCTGTGCATCGCGCGCACGCTGGCGCTCAACCCCGACGTGATCTTGTTCGACGAGCCCTGCTCGGCGCTCGACCCCATCTCGACGCTGGCGATCGAGGACCTCATGTCGTCGATCGTTGCCGACCGCGCCATCGTCATCGTGACGCACAACATGGAGCAGGCGTCGCGTGTGTCCAACCGCACGGCGTTCTTCTACATGGGCGATATGGTCGAGTACGACGAGACTGACGAGATTTTCCAACGGCCCAAGGATAAGCGGCTGAATGATTACCTCACCGGCATGTTCTCCTAGTCCGGGACATGCTTGAGGCCCGCGGCGGCCACGGTTGCCACGGGACTGATTGGAGAGGCGGGTCATCTCTTTTGCGAGATGGCCCGCCTTTTTGTGTCGTGTGCGGCCCGCCTTTTCGCTGCTATCATGGACAACGTTGAATTTCTACGAAGGAGCAGGGCATATGGCGATTCTTTTGGGATGCGATTCCGTCAGCCTAGAGTTTCCCACCAAGCATATTTTCGATAACGTGACGCTCGGCGTGGGCGAGGGCGACCGTATTGGTATCGTCGGTAAAAACGGCGACGGCAAGTCGACGCTGCTGAGCGTGCTCGCCGGCACGCTGGAGCCCGACGACGGCCGCGTGACGCACCGCCGCGGCACCACGATCGGCCTGCTCGGCCAAAAGGACAACCTGGTCGATACCGACACCGTGCACCATGCCGTCGTCGGTGACACGCCCGAGTACGAGTGGGCCTCGAGCCCGCGTACGCGTCAGATCCTGGCCGGCCTTATTAGCGATGTGTCCTGGGAGGGCACGGTGGGCGAGCTCTCGGGCGGTCAGCGCCGTCGCGTGGACCTCGCGCGCCTGCTGATCGGCGACTACGACGTGCTCATGCTCGACGAGCCCACCAACCACCTGGACATGCGCACCATCAACTGGCTCGCGCGTCACTTAAAGGCCCGCTGGCAGCGCGGTCAGGGCGCCATGCTCGTGGTCACGCACGACCGCTGGTTCTTGGACGAGGTCTGCACCAGTATGTGGGAGGTCCACGACGGCCAGGTCGATCCCTTCGAGGGCGGTTACTCCGCATATATCCTGCAGCGCGTGGAGCGTGACCGCATGGCCGCGGTTACCGAGGAGCGCCGTCGCAACATGGCGCGCAAGGAGCTCGCGTGGCTGAGCCGCGGCGCCCAGGCGCGTTCCACCAAGCCCAAGTTTCGCGTTGATGCCGCTCGCGAGCTGATCGCCGACGTGCCGCCCGTGCGTGACGAGCTGGAGCTCAAGCGCCTCGCCGTGAGCCGCCTAGGCAAGCAGGTTATCGACGTGGTCGACGTGGACGCCGGCTATGCGGATGCCGGCGGCGCGCCCAAGCAGGTGCTCTCCGATGTGACCTGGCTCATTGGTGCGGGCGACCGCTATGGCCTTTTGGGTGAGAATGGCGCTGGCAAGTCGACGCTGCTTGACGTGATCCAGGGCAAGATTGAACCCACGCGCGGCCGCGTGAAGATTGGCCAGACAGTGCGCTTTGGCGTGCTGTCGCAGCAGCTCGAGGAGCTCGAACCCTACATGGGCGACACGATCCGCGAGGTGCTCGGCAACTATAAGAAGTACTACGTCATCGACGGCAAGGAGACTTCGCCCGAGAAGCTCTGCGAGCGCCTGGGCTTTACGACGCAGCAGCTCTGGAGCCGCATCGGCGATCTTTCGGGCGGCCAGCGCCGTCGCCTGTCGCTGCTGCTGACAATCCTGGACGAACCCAACGTGCTCATCCTGGACGAGCCCGGCAACGACCTGGATACCGACATGCTGGCGATTGTCGAAGATCTGCTCGACGGCTGGCCCGGCACGCTGATCCTGGTGACGCACGACCGCTTCTTGATGGAGCGCGTGACCGACCAGCAGTGGGCGCTGCTCGACGGCCACCTGACGCATATGCCCGGTGGCGTGGACCAGTACCTTCGCCTGTGCAACGCTACCGCCGAGGGCGAGCCCGTGGGCGCGCCGAGCGCCAAGACCGGCACGTTCGACACCGGTGCCGCGGCAGCTGCGGCCGAAAAGCCCAAGTCGAGCGGTCAGCCCAACGGCCTGTCCAACGCCGAGCGCCAGAAGCTCCGCCGCGAGGTGAGTTCGCTCGAGCGCAAGATGGAGACGCAGCGCACCCGCGTTGAGGAGGCCGAGGCAGCAATGGCCCAAGTCGATCCCACCAACTACACGGCGCTTGGCGAGCAGCAGGCAAAGATCGACGAGGCTCACGCTGCCATGGACGAGCTGGAGATGGCGTGGCTCGAGGCGAGCGAAAAGCTCGAGGGCGAGGAGTAGGCGAGAATGATCAAAGCCGCGTTTTTCGATATCGACGGCACGCTGCTGAGCTTTAAGACCCACCGGATTCCGGCGTCGGCGCAGCAGGTGCTCGACAGCTTTCACGAGCAGGGGATTGCGTGCGTGATCGCCACGGGCCGTCCGACCTACCAGATGCCGGACTGGCTGTTCGACCTGGGCTGGGATGCGTACATTACGCTTTCGGGCCAGCACTGCTTTGATGCCGAGGGGGTTTACCGCAGCTGCCCGATCGATTCGGACGACGTCGCGGTGATTGTGGACCAGGTGGCGCAGGGGCGCTACGACTCGCTGTGCATGCAGGGCGAGAACTCGTTTGTGAACCGCCTGTCCGAGCGCGTGGTGACGGCTGGCAGCAACGCGGGAATCGTCTACCACAAGGAGCCGTTTGAGCACGCCTTTGACGCACCGGTCTACCAGTTTTGCGCCTTTGTGGACCCGGTCGACGAGCATATCGTGACCGATGCCGTGTCGCATTCGCTCACCACGCGCTGGTGCGACCTGTTCTGTGACATTATTCCGGCTAACGGCGGCAAGGACCTGGGCGTGGCGGCGACGCTGGAGCGCCTGGGCATCGACGCGAGCGAGGCGATTGCCTTTGGCGACGGCGAGAACGACCTGTCGATGTTCTCGGCCGTGGGCACAAGTGTGGCCATGGGCAACGCGCAGGAGACCGTGAAGGCCGCAGCGACCTACGTAACGACCGCCGTGGACGACGATGGGATCTACAACGCCGCGAAGTACTTTGGACTGCTATAGTTGCGGCTCGGCACTTGGGGACACTCCTTGCGGGGCGTGTTCCCATTTTGTTTTCGTCCCGCTCGTTTTGTGAAACACGGCTAACTTTTAGGCAAAGTAGTAAGACATGGGCAACTTTTGCGGTAAAGTAAGCCGTGGAAAGTATCCAAAGGCTAACTAGCAATCATCGCGAAAGGCGGCCCATGGCCCTACGTGAATCCGGAGAAGACTATCTCGAATCGATCTACGTTCTGTCGGAACGCCAGGGCATCGTGCGCTCGATCGACGTTGCGGAGTACCTCGGCGTAACCAAGGCGAGCGTTTCCAAGGCCATGGCGACGCTGGAAAGCAACGGCTATGTCGAAATGGGCAAGCGCGACGTTCATCTGACGGAGCGTGGTCTGGAGGTCGCTCGCCAAATGTGGGAGCGTCACTGCTTTTTCGTGGGGCTGCTGGAGGATGCGGGTGTTTCGGCTGAGGTCGCGTCGCAAGAGGGCTGCCACATGGAGCACTGCCTGAGCGAGGAAAGCTTCGAGAAACTGAGGGCGATGCTGAACCGGGGCGAGGCGACGGGCCAAGCGGCGGAATCCTAACGAACCCCCAGTAGCGCGGAGTTCGCGCAAAGCGCGAACCAGCGACCGGGACCAGCGGTCCTTTCGGCCAAGTCCATTTCAGCAAAGGAACCCCGCCAGCAAGCGATGCCCAAGAACTGCCACCTACGTCACCGCAGGCCGGGGCCGGGTTTGGTTTTGAAAACACTCCACAGCGCGAGGCCCGCCTTTCCGTTGCTCCGCAGGAGCAGGAAAGACGGGCCTCATGCGCGAGGACGTTTTCAAAACCAAGCCCGGTCCCGGCCGGACAGCCCACGAACGCTACAGGTTCTTGACACCCATCGCGCGCATGGCATTCAGGATGGCGATAATCGCCACGCCCACGTCGCCGAACACAGCAAGCCACATGTTGGCGATGCCCAGTGCCGCAAGCGCCAGAATCAGCAACTTAATGCCCAGCGCAAAGATGATGTTCTGCCAAACAATCGACATGGTCTTGCGCGCCACGCGGATCGCGCGGGAGATGTTGGACGGCTTGTCATCCATGAGCACGACGTCCGCCGCCTCAATTGCGGCGTCCGAGCCCATAGCGCCCATGGCGATGCCAACGTCTGCGCGGGTAAGCACGGGTGCGTCGTTGATACCGTCGCCTACAAAGGCGAGCTTGCCCTTGCCCGATTCTGCTGCAAGCAGCGCCTCGACACGCTCGACCTTATCACCCGGTAACAGCTGCGCGTGGAACTCGTCGAGACCGAGTTGCTTGGCTACAGACGCCGCAACCTCCTCACGGTCGCCCGTGAGCATGACGGTGCGCTTGACGCCGGCGGCGTGCAGGTCGCGAATCGTTTGCTCGGCATCGGTCTTTATGGTGTCGGCAATTACGATGTGGCCGGCGTACGTATCATCGACCAGCACGTGGAGGATGGTGCCGACGATCTCGCAATTGGGCGCTTCGATACCGGCCACAGCAAGCATCTTTGCGTTGCCGACGATGACGCGCTTGCCGTCGATAATCGCCGTCACGCCATGGCCCGCGTCATTGGTGGAGTCGCTTACGCGTTTGGGATCGAGCTCGCCCTGGAAGGCGGTGCGTACCGACTGCGCGATGGGATGGTCGGAGAATGACTCGGCAAGGGCCGCGACTTCGAGCAGCGACTGCTCGGTATAGCCTGCCTCGGGGTGTACCGCCACGACCGAAAACGTGCCGTTGGTGAGCGTGCCGGTCTTGTCAAAGACGACGGTGTCCACATCCGCGAGCGTCTCGAGGTAGTTAGAGCCCTTGATGAGGACGCCCAGCTTGGATGCGCCACCGATGCCGCCAAAAAAGCTGAGCGGCACGCTGATCACGAGCGCGCATGGGCAACTGACGACGAGGAAGGTCAGGCCGCGCAGGATCCAGTCGGACCAGGCGCCGGTGACCAAGCCACCGCCGAGCGCGAGTACCGCGGCCGCGCCGGTGACAGCGGGCGTGTAGACGCGGGCGAAGCGCGTGATGAAGTTCTCGGTGCGTGCCTTCTTCTCACTAGCGTTTTCTACGAGCTCCAGGACGCGCGCGACGGTGGACTCGCCAAAGGGCTTGGTGGTGCGCACGTGGAGGAGACCCGTCATGTTGATGCAGCCGCTGATGATATCGTCTCCAGTTTTGGCCGGGCGGGGGACCGACTCTCCGGTAAGGGCGGCGGTATCGAGCTGTGTCTCGCCCTCGACGATGACGCCGTCGATAGGCACGCGTTCACCGGGCTTGACCACGATCACGGTGCCGACGGCGATGTCATCGGGGAAGACCTGCTCGAGTGTGCCGTCGGGCTGCTCGACGTTAGCGTAGTCGGGCGCGATGTCCATCATGGCACTGATCGACTTGCGGCTCTTGCCCACGGCGTACGCCTGAAACAGCTCGCCGACCTGGTAGAACAGCATGACGGCGGCGCCTTCGGCCATGTGCGGGTCGGTATCGGGGAAGAGCACCATGGCAAACGCGCCGATGGTCGCGACGGCCATGAGGAAGCTCTCGTCGAAGGCCTTGCCGCGGCGGATGTTATTGAATGCCTTTTGCAGTACGTCGTAGCCGGCAATCAAAAACGGCACGAGGAACAGCACAAAGCTGGCGTAGATGTCGCCCGGGGTGCCGAATGCGGCGGTAAGGGTGCCGAACTCATCGAGGGCGTACACCACGGCAAAAATGCCCAGCGCTACCAGGATGCGGTTGCGCTTATGCTCGAGTGATTCTTTTTTCTTGCGCTTCTTCTTTTTCTTTTTGGGGTCGGCGGTGGCCATGACTCGTATCCTCCCATTTGAATGTATGAACATTCGCTCATATAATTTCGCGAGCAAAGGCCGCAGCAAGCGCGGCCTTGCAGGTTGGCGTAAACCTGGGCTAGAGAATAATCTCGCAGTCCGGCTCGGCGTCGGCGGTGAACTCCACAACGCGGTCGAGGACCTCGTCGAACTCGGCGTCATCGGCCTCGAGCGTCAACTTCTGGGTCATAAAGTTGACGGACACGGATTTGACGCCCTCGAGCTTGGCCAGCTCGTCCTGAAGCTCGCGCGCACAGTTGGCGCAGTCGATCTCATCGAGCTTAAACTGCTTTTTCATGGTGGGTTCCTTTCCCTGTATTTGCGGCTTGGGTGCAGGCCGCGCTGGTACCGTGGTTGGCTGCTATTCGCAGATGTGGCTCATGCCCTGGTTGAGCATGGTGTAGACGTGGTCGTCGGCGAGCGAGTAGAGGATATTGCGCCCGTCGCGCCGGAATTTAACCAGGTGCGACTGCTTGAGTGTGCGCAGCTGGTGCGACACCGCGGACTGCGAGGTCGCGGTCGCCTCGGCGATGTCGGCCACGCAGAGCTCGCGGCCCATGAGGGCGTAGAGGATCTTGATGCGCGTGGTGTCGCTGAAGACCTTGAACAGGTCGGCAAGGTCGTACAGCAGCTCCTCGTCGGGAAGGTCCTCGGGCGAGCAGGTGGTGGGGATCGCGGGTTCGGTGGCCTCGATGTCGGGTTTCGTTTCATCAACGCGGATGCTCATTGCAATATCCTTTCATATGAACATGCGCTCATATAATTTACTTTCGATTATATGAGTGTATGTTCATGTGTCAATGACGTTCAGGTAATTCGTTGCACAAAATGATGGGGAATAGTGGACGAGATCCCGGACTGAGCGGTTTTGATAGCCGATGCCGGGGTGGGTGCCCCTGAGCCGTGCAAAAAATGGAGTATTCTGCAACTATAGGGGGTCTGTTAATTTATTGCAGGTCATATAATGCAGTTCAAGAGTTATCTTAGGGTGTTAATCCGATGAGTTCTTCCTCAAATGTTGCCTAACGCTCTCACGCAAGAGTGATTTCGCTTCACATTTGGATCCACTCGAGGGTGATAGACACCCGACCCTGCTGAATACTCGCAATTTTGCACATCGCTAGGGTACCCACCTTGTTAGCCGGTCTAGCTTCCGGCCCCGAAGATCCTGCCCTCGGGCGCGAGGCTGCTTGTTTGAGCAAATGATGGGCTGTCGATTTTGACTGTTTGCATGTCATCGATTGCCGGCGCTTCGTTAATCGTTGGATCATCCAACGTAGTGCCTTCGAGCATTGCTTTTTCGAGGTCGATTCGTTGACGATCTTCGGAATCCTGGCGAAGCTGCTTCTGAATTCGCTTTTTCTCTTCTATAAACCTTCTGAGCACAAACTGTCTCAGGTCCTCTTGCATGATTTGAAAGTCTTTTGGCAGACGCGAGGGGCGTACGCCCTCTTTCCGCTGGATTGCTTCCATGACCCTAACGAAAGAGCTGGCATGCATAAAGGAATAACGACTGACGGTGATGATTCCGTACCCCATGGACGCAAGTGCATTCTTGCGCTCCTCATCGATGGCGCGGTCTTCTTCCGCGTCATGATAAAAACCGTTGTATTCAATGTCTGTGCGAGATTTCTTTAGATACGCATCCATAAAGAACTTTTTGCGTCTCGTGAGATTCTTTGCGGCAGCGGTGACCTGTACCTCGTAATCGGTCTCAATTCCCTTAATACCAAGCCCTCCTTCGCTTTTGGGCAGCGTTAGAATCATGACAAAGGCTGTTTCCATAGGAGACCGGCATCCGTCGCGTACACATTGGATCGCCTTTCGGGCAAGGGCCAAACCGTCGCATCTGGTAATGGAATTAAAGAACTGCTTTAACCTCTCGGTCGAGGTGAGCGCGAAACGCTCGGTATAGGAGGTGGAAGAGTCGGTTCCAAGGGAATAAGCGCCGCACAGTTCAAAGTAGTACTCCACTAGTTCGCGAAAAGAAAGATAGGTGGCGGCCTGAAGTGCGCAAAGCTCAACGCCAACAATGAAGATGCCATCTTTGATCTCTATAAAGCGTGAGTTTGAGAATCGTTTTGAAGAAACGTGGCACTGACAGTTCATTGTATAGCGCGCATTCCTGCGATCAAACACCATCACCTCGAGGGAATCATTTGCGTCGAGGGAAACATCATTTTTGGTGAGCCATTCTGTGGCTGCGTCAAGGAGCGTTCCGGTGGGACATGATCCGTAAATCGCGGCAGGACTACAGGACTCGATGCCTTTCGCAGACACCGAATGCGCGGCCTGGTAGACCGCTTTTGCAGTGGTATGTGACAATACGATACTCATGATATATATCGTGTCAGCTAATGCCGTGTTGACGGCGCTGAGTGGAAAAGCCGTTTTAGAGGTCTAACCAAATGCTGTCCAAAAGCTTGACGCAATTATGAGTTGGTATGCCCTAAATAAAAGTTTTCGCAGCTTAGCTATAGCATATAAATACTCAATTGCCGCACATTTGATAGTGATGCATCACCATCCGACAACGAATTACGTGTCGGGAATTGGCCGAAATCGTTCGCAATGAGTGTTCAGAATTTGTGATGGCAAATCTATCTGTGGAACGTAGGGCGGCCCCGCTGCGGGGTTTCCCGCTGCGAGACCGCTCGTGATCTACGCCGGGGTTTGTCGCAGGCGTTTCTACTTGGCGAATAGGTTCTTGAGGTTGAACTCGGCCTGAACCGTGCGGAGCATGAGGTCGGTGTCGTCGAGGCCCAGGTGCTGCTCGTTGGCGTCGGCGGCGAGGGTGCCGCGGCGGCGGGCCCAGTTCTCGAGCGCGGCGGGCGCGGACTCGCGGGGGAGCGAGCGGACGTCGGCATCCAGGCTGCGGCAGATCTGGCGCGAGTCGATGACGATAATCTTGCCGGCGCGGCGTGCCTCGGCGTAACCGTCCAGGTGGATCTTGAACCAACTGTCTTCGAACGCGGCGTTATGCGCCATGTACGGGTACTTCTTCATAAGTTTGAGCAGCTGCTTCTGCAGTTCCTTGTTCTCGCGGAATGGTTTTTTGCCGTCGATGTCGTCCCAGGTAATGTGATGGATGTTCGATAGCGGCACATCCTCGCCGCGGTAGATGTCGGGCAGGCCGCAGTAGTGTGCCTCGGCGTCATGCGGGACGGCGTCGCTGGTGAGCTCCATGATCTCCCAGCCCACGTTGATGATATAGCCGCGCTCGGGTGCACGGCCGGTGGTCTCGATGTCGATACCGAGCACGGTGCCCTGGATGGGCTTGCGGGCGTAGGCCACGCCGAGCGCGTCGCGGTCGCCGCGGATTTCGCGCATAACGGACGCGGCGGTGCGCTTTTGCATCTTGCCGATGGCGGCGCAGGTGTCGGCATCGGACAGGCCGCGCGAAAGCGTCGCGGGCGTCACGTTGCGCAGGCGCGCCTCGCCAATCTGGTCGCACAGGTCGCGGTTGCGGTCAGCCAGGTCGCGCACGGTGGCAAAGTCGAAGCTGGGGTCGCCCTCGGCGGTAAAGTACTCGGTTTCGAGCACCTTAAGGGCCTCCTCGCCCTTCTGGCGCTCGGACTCCATGGCGCCGTGATCGCCATAGATAAACATGGGAATAAACGGCTGGCGCTCGTATTCGAGTGCTTGTGAAACGTTCATATAACTGCTCCTTGGACGGGCCGTGTCGCGCGGCTCGGTGGCATTGAGTTATGGCGAGATGATAGTTTACCATGGGCAACTATTGGCATCGCGCCTAGGACAACTACAATACCCTAGTTGACCGCTAGGACTTTTACAATGCTGCCGAAAGACACGAAAGGTTCCATCCGTCATGGATTTGCTGATTGATATTCTGCTCGACGCCGGCAAGGACACGCTCTCGCTTGTGCCGTTTTTGTTGGTGACGTATCTGGCCCTCGAGACCTTGGAGCGCGTCGCGGGCGACCGCGTTAACGGGGCCATCAAGCGCGCCGGCGCCGCGGGTCCCGTGGTTGGCTCGTTGCTGGGTATGGTGCCGCAGTGCGGCTTTTCGGCCATGGCGGCAACGCTGTACGCCGGTCGCGTCGTGACCTTGGGCACGTTGGTGGCGGTGTTCCTTTCGACCTCCGACGAGATGCTGCCGCTGCTACTTGCCGAGCAGGTTCCCGTGCAGACCATGGCGATGCTTTTGGCTTCGAAGGCACTGATCGCGCTGGTCACGGGCTTTATCGTGGACGCGGCTATCCGCGGCCTTCGTCGTAACGCTCGCGCGCATGCGGCGATTCGCCGTACCGTGCTGGGAACCGCTTCCAATCCGGCTCATGTGAACTGCGCGCACGACGACCATACCGGGGGCGACATCATTGATGAAGTGGCCGAGGCGGGCGTGAGCGCCGATCACATCCATGAGCTGTGCGAGCGCGACCATTGCGGTTGCGATGAAGACGAGGACGAGTACGAACACGGACATGGACACGATCACGGTCATGGGGGCGAGCATGAACACCATGATGGCCACGGTCACTCCCACTCTCACGAGAGCGCGCCCCTCCTGTCGATTATTCGCAGCGCCATCTCGCACACCGTGCAGGTATCGGTATTCATTTTTCTGGTGACGCTGATTCTGGTCGCCGTGCTCGAGACCTTCGGCGAGTCCGCGATCGAGCAGTTCCTGCGTGGCAACGAGACGCTCGCCGTCCTGGGTTCGGCGCTTGTCGGCCTGATCCCCAACTGCTCGGCCAGCGTCGTCATCACGCAACTGTACCTGGAAGGCGCGCTGCAGCTGGCCCCGATGCTCGCCGGCACGCTCATCTCTGCCGGTGTGGGCTACCTGGTGCTGTTCCGCACCAACCGCAGCGCCCGCGAAAACGTCCTGTTCCTGATCATGATGTACGTCATCGGTGCCGGCTGGGGCCTCATCCTCTCCGCCGTTGGCCTTTAAGTAGATTATTGGGACATGTCTTACGATCTACCCCTGTGACCAGGGCATTTCCGCTGCCAAAACAAAAAGGTAGATTTCCGGGCATGTCCCGAAAATCTACCTTGGTTAGCGCAGCAGCTCGGTGAGGTTGCGCTTAAAGCGGGCCCGGTCTTCGCTGGTAAATGCCGCCGGACCGCGAGTGCGACCGCCGGCGCGGCGCACCTTCTTTTCCTCGTGGCGAATAAACAGTTGCATGTCGATGGTCGCCTTATCGTAGACGCGCCCGCGCACGCCGATGGCGGCGGCATCGAGCCCGAGCACCATGCTCGCCAAGCCAATGTCCTGCGTCACGACTACGTCGCCCGCCTGCAGGCGTTCGACAATGGCAAAGTCGGCGCTGTCGGCGCCCACGCTCACATCGAGCGTCGTGACCCAAAATCCGCGTCGCGCATGCTCGACGTCGCGCGGATCGTTGCGGCGAATGTGGCGTTCCAGGTTCTGTGTGCTGTTGCCGGCGATAACGACGGCAACGCCCGCCCGCCGCGCGCAGTCAATCGACTCGCGCGTGACCGGGCAGGCGTCTGCATCAATAAAGAGCGTTCGCGGCATCTAGTGCACCAGTTTGCCAAATTGAATAGCGCGAACAATCAGCGTTACGCCAAACACCAGCAGTGCGGCGCCGCTAAAGATGACGAGCATCTTGGCCGACCACAGCGGATAGATAAACACGAACATGCCGGCGATGATGGAGAGCGCGCCGCTCAGGATGGCGAGGGCACGGTTGGACGAAAGCTCGGACTCCAGAATGGACATGACACCTTCGACGATCCAGCCAAAGCCGGCCACGATAACCACCATCGTGGTGAGCGTCGCGGTCGAGAAGGCCTGGTTGCGCAGGATTATGACGCCGCCCAAGATAATGAGTAGGTTGGAGATGATGCTCGTCACGCGCCAGCCGGTGGGCAGCAGTGGCTCGAAAACAGCGGTAAACAGCCTGATCGCGGCCGTGATCACAAAGTAGAAGCCCAAGACGGTCGTTAGGAAGACGAGGGACTTGGCGGGCGCAAACAGCAGTGCGATGCCGGCGACGAGCGCCAAGACGCCCGTGATGGCGTAAATCCAGCGTACGGCCTTGACGGCTTTGCCCGCCATGCTTTTCTCGTCAAATCCAAACTGGCTCGATTTTTGGTCATCGTTCTTAAAGATGCCCATAATGTCTCCTTTCCGTGCGGCGTAAGCCTTGATCATTACAACCAGTATCGCCTAAAGGCGCTGGCGTATGGGTCGGGGAGGGCGGAACGTAACCCAAAGGCCCCGAATTGTTTCCGTTGTTCCCCACGTCGCGATTTTCTATTCAACAGGTGTAGAACATTGCAGCCCTGTTCGTTATTGCCTACGTTTTAGGTTAGATTTTCCTAAGAACAATTGCCCGAAATTGGGGGTCCCTATGAACGAAGCAGTTCCCGCAGCGCCGGTAAGCGCTGAGTCGATGGCAAAGCAGGGTTGCGAAAAGCTCGGCTTGGACGCGTTTGATGCGTTGGTTCGCTGCGCCCGCACGTGCCGTCGCTTTGACGAGTCCATGCGCGTGCCGCGTGAGCTTTTGCTTGAGCTGGCGGAGCTGGCGCACCTGACTCCCTGTGGTGCCAATGCTCAGCGTCTGCGTTTTCATGTGGTAAGCGGTGCAGAGGACTGCGCGCGTGTATTTGACGAGCTCGCATGGGCCGGCGCACTTAAGGATTGGCCGGGTCCTGCCGAGGGCGAGCGCCCGACCGGCTACATCGCGATTCTGGCTGAGCGCGCCGTTCCGGGCAAGCCTGCCGCTCCCATTACCGAGGTCGACACGGGCATTGCCGCGCAGACGATGATGCTCGCCGCCCGCAGCGCTACGCCCGAGGTGGCAGCCTGCATGTTCAAGGCCTTTACGCCCCATGCGATCGATGCCATGGGGCTCGATAACGACAAGTATGAGCTCAAGCTGATCATGGCCTTTGGCGTTCCGGCCGAGATACAGGTGATCGATGCGATCGATTCCAACCCCGATGGCTCCATCAATTATTGGCGCGACGAGGCACAGGTGCACCACGTACCCAAGCGTTCGCTCGCCGACGTGCTGGTGTAGTTGAGCGTCACCGCGGTGTGATCCGGCGGTAAACCACCACAAAGGTACCTGTCCCCTTTGCGGTGGTGCGAGAGGAGGGCGTGTGGCAGATTTGTATTTAGTGCGGCATGGGCAGACTGAGCTCAACGTGCAGAACATTTTGCAGGGTGGGCACGATTCGCCGCTTACGGCGCGCGGGCGCGAGCAGGCGCTGACGGCGCGTACGGCGTTTGCGGCGCGTGGCGTGGCCTTTGATCATGTGTATTCCTCGCCGTTGGGCCGGGCGCGGCATACGGCTGAGCTTATCGTTGGCGAGGACCGTTCCATTGAGCTGGTCGATGACCTACGCGAGTGGCATTTGGGCTCGCTGGAGGGTACATCAAATCGTGATATGCCGCCGCAGCCCTGGGGTGATTATCCGGTCGCGTTTGGCGGCGAGTCGGAAGTGCAGCTCCAGTCGCGTATGGTCGCGGTGCTGTCGCGCATCATGGCCAGGCCGCAGCACGACTGCGTGCTGGCGGTTTCCCACGGCTCAGCCTGCCAGGAGTTTCTTGAGTATGTGACTGGCAGGGGAGAGCTACCCGACAACGGAGCCGTGCTTCATTTTGGCTATTGCGACGGGGCGTTTTCGCTCCTTGATTGGTAACGAACGAAAGGACCCCTATGAATAAAGACCTGTATCTGGTTCGTCATGGGCAGACAATATTCAACCTTAAGCTCATCATTCAGGGTTGGAGTGACTCGCCGCTCACGCAGCTGGGTTGCGACCAGGCGGCGCGCGCCGGCATGTTTTTGCGCGCACGCGGCATTGGGCCCGACCACGTCTACACCTCTACGCTTCATCGCACCGAGCAGACTATCGCCAACTTGTGGCCGGGCTTGGCGTACGAGCGCCTGGACGGCCTGCGTGAGTGGTTCTTTGGCGACTTTGAGGCCGAGCGCGTGATGCTCATGCCCAGGCGCCCGTGGCGCGACTTCTATCGCCAGTTTGGCGGCGAGGGCCAGATGCAGGTGCGCGAGCGCATGGTGGCGACGTTGACCGATCTTATGCGACGCCCGGACCACGAGTGCGTCCTCGCGGTGAGCCACGGATCGGCCATCAAGGAGTTCATGGACCACGTGAAGGGTGCGGCGGCCGACGAGCGCGATCGTGTGCCGGGCAACTGCTCGGTGCTGCACTTTGCGTTTGACGACGAATCCGACACGTTTGAGTTGGTCGAAGTCTTTACGCAGGAGGATTACGCGCGCGAGCTGGGGCTTGAACCACTTGTGGCGGCAGCAGGCCCGCAACGGGGATAACGCGAGCGTGGCGGCACGGGTCGCTGGCATAACTTCTCGACGCAAAAGGGGCGGAGATGCATGTACCTGCTGCATCTCCGCCCCCTGTTTGTTGAGCTGCCGATTTTTGTGCCGGGCGCTATGGTCTTGCTAGAACCGTGCGACCTGGTGCGTGAGCAGACCCGTCGGAACCTGCGGCGCGGCGCCGCTGACCTGCGCGGCGGGGAAGAGCGCAGCTACGGCAAAGTTGAACGGCTCTTTGCCCGTGTAGGTGCCGGCGGCACGTGCATCGTCGGCCAGGAGCTGTGATGCCCCGACTAGCGCGACAGCGTAGGCAGGGTCGTCGGCCAGTGCCGGCTCCGGCGCCTGGTCGAGCATGGCGCGGATGGCCCCGACGGCGTCCTCGCGCTTGACCTCCCACACGCGGTGCGTAATGCCGGCGGGGTCGGTGACGGCATAGAGTGAAGCGCCCTCTTTTGCGGCGCCGAGGATGATATCCATGACGGGAGAGGCTTCGTAGACAAGCGTTACGGGACGGGGCTGTACCTTGAGGTCGGCGATTGCGCGCGCAGCGGCGGTCGTATCGGGGGGGGCACCCGCGGCGAAACCGACTCGCTGTCGCGCCTCGTCTTGCGGGCGCCCAACCGCGTCGCCGCCCGCCAGCGCACCAACCGGGCAGATCGCCACGACACCCGTCACACGTCCCGGCTCGCCCGAGCATTCGTACACGTAATACGCCGCACCCGGGTCCTTGAGCATCAGACCATCGGCAAGGGCTCCGCGCAGAGCATCGTTGCCGCTCAGGATGCTGCCCATTGCAGGCAGCGCCTCGAGCACGCGGTCCTGAGCCGGGCGGATGCAGGGAAACGGAAATGCTTTCATGGGCGGTCCTAACGCACGAGTCGGTTTGTTCGCGGCTTATTATGCCCCAACTTGCCCATTCGCGTCCCAGAGCACGTTATCGGCGAGCGCGATGAGCACGTTCTGACAGCGAACGATATCGGCGTGGGGCACATATTCGTTGGGCTTGTGCGCGAGCGCGAGCGACCCGGGACCGTAGCTCATGCAATTGCGGTTACCTGTCTTGCCGGCAATGACGGCGGTGTCGGTGTAGCCGGTAAAGAAGCCGACGGTTGTGTCCGCGTCCGTCACGTCATCGGCGGCACGCTTGAGCGCTGCTAGAAGGGGAGAGTTCGGGTCGCGCTCGATGGCGGGGCGGTCGCCCGTCACGGTGTAGCTGCCATGGCAACCGGGAATGGCGGCTTTGGCGACGGCGATGGCCTGCTCTACCATGCGCTTCGCGGCTGCCGTATCGGTCGGCGGAGTCAGGCGCATATCGACCCAGACCTTGGCGCGGTCGGGCACGACATAGGGGCGATATCCGCCCTCAATTTGGCCAAACGTGATGGTCGAAGACCCCAGCTCATCATGCTCGGGCAGCGCTGCGAACGCATGGCGCAGCGCGCAGACGGCCTCGGCCATGGCGGCGACGGCATCGGCGCCCTTCCAAGGCTGGCTCGCGTGTGCCGTCACGCCAGCCATTTCAATCTCGAACCACGTACGCCCCTTGTGCGCCACCTGGATCTGTCCGTCGGTGGGCTCGGTGTCCAGCACCCATTCGCGCGAACCGACCCAGCCGGCATCGATGGCTGCCTCGGAGCCTCGCATAAAGTCCTCTTCGTCGACCGAGCAGATGAGCGAAAAGCCGCGGCGGGGTAGCGCGCCATCCGCCGCCACGCGCTCGAGCGTATGGACCAGTGCGGCAATGGCGCAGGCCAGGCCACCCTTCATGTCGCAGGCGCCACGGCCATAGAGTTTGTCGTTACGCACAACCGTCCCGAGCGGCGGAATGTCCGCGTCCCAGCCATCGCCCAGCGTAACGGTATCCATATGGCAGATATAGACGAGTCGCGGCTCGTCGCTTTGGCCCGGCACGGTGACCATAAGGTTGCGGCGCCCGGGGAGTACTTCGAGCTCTGCAATCTGCACGGCATCGAGTACCGGATGGCTCAGCTGCGCCAACTGTTCCTCAACCAACGCTTTGATATAGCGTTCAATCTCGCCCTCATACGCACCTGGGTCGGAACTGTCGATCCGCACGAGTCCTTGCGTAAGCCGCCAAGCAAAATCTGTATCAACCATAGGCACCTCACAGATAGTTAGGTCAACATACAGATTGTATGCCAAGAAGCGGCTCGGTGCATTTAATGGAGTGCTCACAGAAACGGGGGCGCCTCTCATGCGAAAGGCGCCCCCGCGGGCATTCAATGTCAGTGACGGGCAGGCCACATGGGGAACTGCCCGTCAGATCAGCCGGCGCTATTTGATCACGCGCACGCGATACATCGACGGAATCTGCTTGAGCGCCTCGATGGTGCTGCTGTCCAGGTGCTCGTCGGTGTCGAACATGGTGTAGGCGTTCTCGCCAGCGGACTCGTTGGTCATGCGCTGCACGTTGGCGTTGTCCTTGGCCAGGATGGCCGTGATCTGGCCGATCATGTTGGGCACGTTGGCGTGCAGGCAGGCGATGCGGCTCGCGGCGCGCGCCTTGCCCATGCTGCAGGCGGGGTAGTTGACGCTGTGCGCGATGTTGCCGTTTTCCAGGTAATCCTTGAGCTCGCTGATGGCCATATCGGCGCAGTTGGCCTCGGCCTCGCCGGTGCCGGCGCCCGAGTGCGTGGTGATAAACGTGTTGGGCATCTTGACGGTCTTGGGCGTGGCAAAGTCGCAGCTAAACCAGCTGAGCTTACCCGCACGCAGGGCGGCGTCGACGGCGTCCTCGTCAATGATGGTCTCGCGCGCGTAGTTGATGAGGACGGCGTCCGGGGCCAGCAGGTTAATCTGCTCGGTGCTGATCATGCCGATGGTGTCTGCCTTGCTGGGCACGTGCACGGTGAGGTAGTCGCAGCCGCGGCAGAGATCCTCGAGCGTGCCCACGCGCTGCACCTCGCGGCTCAGCACCCACGCGTGCTCGACGGAAATGAACGGATCGTAGCCGTAGACGTCCATGCCCAGATCGACGCAGGCGTTGGCGACCTTGGAGCCTACGTTGCCCAGGCCGATGACGCCGATGCGCTTGCCCTTGAGCTCGCGGCCCACAAAGGCCTTCTTGGCCTTCTCGGCATCGACCTGGATCTCGGGGTCGTCGGCGTTGTCGCGCACCCAGTTCATCGACTGCACTACGCCGCGGCTCGAAAGCACCAGCATGCCCAGGACGAGCTCCTTGACGGCGTTGCTGTTGGCGCCGGGGGAGTTAAAGACGACGACGCCCTTCTTGGCGTACTCCTCGACGGGGATGTTGTTGACGCCGGCGCCGCAGCGGGCGATGGCACGGATGCCCTCGGGCAGCTCGTATCCGTGCAGGTCGGTCGAGCGCATCAGGATCGCGTCGGCCTCCTCGGCGGTGCTTACAAACTCGTAGCCCTCGCCAAACTCGACTTTGCCGTCTTTAGTGATGTCGTCGATGGTCTTAATCTTACGCATGGAAAAACTCCTTAGCGGGTTTGTCTAAAACAAGTGGTTTGAAGTGGCTGGTCGGCCCGCGGGTTGCGGGCTAGTTAGATCGCGGACTCAAACTATGCTGCGCTTCGAAGTCCTTCATGTACGTGGCCAGCGCCTGTACGTCCTCCATAGTGACGGCGTTGTATACGCTGGCGCGCATGCCGCCGACAAGGCGATGGCCCTTGACGTTTTGGATCTGATGCTCTGCCGCGCCTGCGACAAAGGCCGCGTCGAGTTCGGCATCGCCGGTACGGAACGTGACGTTGGCGATGGAGCGGCTGCCCTCCTGCGCGGTGCCGTGGAACAGCTCGCTGTTCTCGAGCAGGTCGTAGAGCAGGTTGGCCTTGGCCCAGTTGCGCTCGGCCATGGCGGCAAGTCCGCCGGTCTGCTCAACCCAACGGAACACCTTGCCGCACACATAGATGCCAAAGGTGTTAGGCGTGTTGAGCATGGAGCCCTTGGCGGCCTGGGTCTTAAGGTCCAGGTACTGTGGCGTCTGCGCAAAGGCCGGGCCGTCGGCGATCAGGTCGTCGCGCACGATAACCACGGTGACGCCCGCGGCGCCGGCGTTCTTCTGCGCGCCGGCGTAAATGAGCCCGTAGCGCTCAACGTCGAGCGGCTGCGACAGAAAGCAGCTCGAGACGTCGGCGACCAGCGGCACGTCGCCGCAATCGGGCAGCTCGTGGAACATGGTGCCAAAGATGGTGTTGTTCTGGCAGATGTAGACGTAGTCGAGCCCGTTGCCTGCGGCCTCGGCGGCAATGCGCGCGTTGACGTCGTCCATGTCGGGGATGCGGTCGAAGTTGGTGTCCTTGGAGCTCGCGAGCAGCACGGCCTCGCCGTACTTGGCGGCCTCCTGGTACGCCTTGTTGGCAAAGTTGCCGGTCACGACGTAGCCGGCGCGGCCGCGGCGCATGAGGTTCATCGGGATGCCCGCAAACTGCAGCGTGGCGCCGCCCTGCAAAAACAGAACACGGTAGTTATCGGGGATGCTCAGCAGGCGGCGCAGGGTTGCCTCGGCGTCGTCGATGATCTGCTGGTACATGCTAGATCGATGGCTCATCTCGAGCACGGACATGCCGCAACCGCGGTAGTCCATCATCTCGTCGGCGATCTCGGCGAGCACGCTTGTGGGCAGTGCGGCCGGGCCAGCTGAGAAGTTGTGCACGCGTGCCATCTTCTAGTTCCCCCTCGTAGTCGTTTGAACGTTCGGGATACTTTAGCACAGTGGAGCGCCAGGCGCGACCGCATCACGGTAAAACTCGAGTGCGCCGCTATGATTTACAGGATGGTTACATGGGGGAGGCTACTTGAGTAGTTTGAATCTACTCAAAGGGTTCTTTCGATGGTCCTCGATTGCCAGGATGCTGATGTTTCGCTGCTCAACATCCACGTGGTAGTACACGCCGTAGTGCGCGCAAAAGAAGACCCTGCAGTCAATGGGCGGAAAGGCCGCCTGATAGTAGGGGTCGTATTCTTCGCCAAAATAAGGATGCTCGGCTAGAAAGTCGATGAGGTTGCCGATTCTGGCGTAGACTCGCTTCGAAGGAATCTCGGCATAGGCATAGAGTGCCTCGTCAGTCATGACAACATCAAAAGGCTCATCAAGTTCGTCGAGCTCTGAGTAGAACTCGACGTCTGCGTTATCCAATTTCATGGCGAGCTGCCCTGATGCGATCTGCATCTGCCTTGGCCTGTTTCCAAGGTCGCACACGACCGTTTACTAAGTCGTCGTAGCCACGCGTGATGGCTCGCTGGATGCGTTCTTCGCGCTCCTGAATGGCGGTTAGTGCGCGCGTCTGCTCGTCATAGGCCTCGGCATCCATGACGACAAGCGATGCCGACCCGTTTTTGGTTAGGTAGACGGGCTCTTTGGTTTGGTGGCAGCTATCTGCTATGGAACCAAAGTTGCGTTGCAGATCGGAAATAGGCTTTACGACAGGCATATGAAACTCCTTACATGGAATCATATGTATAGTTTTATGTTGATTATAGCGTAAAGACAAATGAGGACATGAGCGAGCAGTCTTGCTTGTCCCATCTGGTGGCAGAAAGACGCGTGAGGCGTGCGGCGTGACCGCGCGACAGGTCCATTTTAATTGCCTTGGAGCCAAGGAAAATAATAGGGCCTTCAAGCGTGCGCGATCGCCGTTCACCGATTAAAACTACCGCTCATCTGCATATGCACAGTTGATTTGTTGCACAACAAAATGTTGCTAAACAAAAACACGCTCAAGTGGCGTATCAAGTAATCATTGGCATAGTTCTTCCTTATTTCCAATGCGGCCAGTAGGTTGTTTGGGGAATCTTGGGGGTCGTTTCTGTATGAATAAAAATGCTACGAGCGCTGCAAATGATTCGATGGATGTAGTCGCGTACTACGAGTCACTTATTTTAGATGCGGTCGCGCAGGCCGATGCTCCGCTTCACGAAGCGCTGGTACGCTCGAGCGTGTATCGCACCATTAATGGCTCATACGAGCGCGCGCTAGCCCAACTAGTTATACATGGTGAACTTTTGTATGCCAACGGCGAGTACAGCCTGGCGCCTGATGCGGCCGCGGAGGCGGTGGGCCCGGTGTCTTCGGATTTCGTTGAGCCCAGCGCTGTCGAGCTTGAAGCCGTTGATGGCGAAGATGTTGACGATGCTGCTGTTGACGGCGAGGTCGCTGAGCCTGAAGCAATTGACAATGCCATCGTTGATGACGAGGACACCGAGTCCGAAGAAGCTGTGCTTGAGGCCGCCGAAGGCGACACGCTTGAGGCTGCCGAGGATACTGGCGAGTTAGAGGATTCCGAACGCGTTCAGCCTGAAGCGGATGAAGTCGCAGAAATTGAATCCATCGATGTGGATGTGCCGGAGCCGATGGACGCTCAGCCCGAGTTAGCGGAGCCTGCCGCTCCCGAGCCCCCTGCGCCTATGGCTTGCGGTCCCATTTCGCTGCGTGCGGATTCGACCCTTGTGCAACTGAAGGTTAATGAACGTAGCTGGCCCATCCCCGTTGCCGTGGGCGTTTCGTATGACAAGAAGCCGGCCGACGGTCTGTCCCTCATGGGATATGAGCCGGCAGCTGAGACCGTGGCGGTGGCCGGTCCGCAAGAGCCAGTGCAGGCAGAGCAAGGGGAGTCCATCCAGCCCGGCCGCCCCGAGCTTACGCTGTCTTCCGAGCCGCAGCAGCTGACCATTTCCTTCCTGGATGGCCTTGAGGCTGAGGTCGCCGCCGAGTCCGAACCCGAAGCCGAGACTGCCGCCGAGCTCGAGCAGCCCACGCTTGTTTTTGAGTCTGAACCCGAATCCATTAAAGAGACCGTGACCGGCGAGGACCCCGAAGCCGAGAGTGTGCCCATTTCCGAATCCGAACCAGAGCCTGAACCTGAGTCCGGCGCCATGGCTGCATCTAAGTTTGAGCCTTCCGAGGATGCCGTTAAAAAGCTCGAGCGCCCCAAGTACCTGAGCGGTTGGGACGACCCGCGCTGTGTTTTTGATACCGAGACCCAGGTTGCCTTCCTCGACAAGCATGATATTCACGATGTGTTTTGCCTTGTGCGCAAGCTAGGCAAGGCTGAGGACGAGACCTTGCGCATTGCTTTCGAAAAGCATCTTACCGCCTATGCTTTGCCGCTATCTCCGCAGTATCGCGCGCAGGCGCCAGAGCTCGGCAGGCTCTCGGGCAATGCGAAGCTGGCGTTTGACATCTATGGTAATCTGCGCAGCATTGGGCGTGATTACCGTGCATTCGCCAACATCAAAGGACCGATTAGCGAAACACTCAGCACGGTGTATACGAGTGGCGGCGCGCCGCTTTCGCTGTGGAACCTTTCGATTACTCCGGCGATTCAGCGTAAATTAAAATGGACCCTTAAAATCTACGACCTGCCTACGCTGCTCACCTACAATGCTACGGCGTTACGGAGAAGCGGCCTCACCTCTTCTGAGGTTGGTTCGATTATCGATGCTTTAAATGAGTGGCCGTCGGGTCGTTTGCAGCTGGGAAAAACCAAAGACGAAATGGAGCTTGCCCGTCTGGCTGCAATAGGGGGCTGGTATCCGGCTGCTGACACGCCGCTCGAGCGCGTCGAGGCTGTTAACCGTCTTGTCAGGGATACCATTAACCGTCTGCAGCGCGAAGGCCTTGCCGTAAACGAGCCTTCGTTCCGTCTACTCTTTTGTACCAGGCTGGCGGGTAGGCTTGCGACGGGCGCTAACGAAGAGGACGCCGTCAATTCGGCGCTCGTGAGTCTTAAAAGTGAATATCCCGCCTTTAGTGCAGCGGTAAAAACGTTTGAGCGCCTGGAGTTTGAACCGCCTCAAGATCGAGAAGATATTGAGGCCAGTGATACGGAATCTACCTGCGAAAATGCCAATTCGGCAGACGACGTTATTACGTCGGTTGATGAGGTAAAACCGGATGGCAAGGTGGATGTCCAGACGGAAGCGCTTGAAGCGCAGTCCGCTCACGAGTCTGAGCAGCCGTCGGTGCAAGATCTTACGCTGGAACAGGCGCTTAAGCTTGCCATCGGCCAGGACATTGCAAAGTTCAACAGGTGGTTTGCGGACCTCGCATACCAGGACCGCATCCTGATGGGATATATGCTCATCGATGACAAGCCGGCTCGCTGGATGGATAACCTTGGCAAGTCTGCTTGGAAAATCCGCGAGCGTTACGATGCCCTTACGGCGGGGCGTCCAACGTTTGACATCGATGCCTTTGGTCCGCTCTTCCATGTGTATAAGCTGACCGCCGAGGAGTTTTACGGCCTAACGCAAACCGCGCAGCCTGCATTCCTTTATATGAAGCGCGTATACGGACAGGGCACCATCCCGCTTAAATATGCACAGGTCGATAAGGACCTTGCGCCGACCGTCTGCGATGTGGTTCGCGCGTACTTTGCGAGCATGGAAACCGAAAACGCTGACGAACCGGCTGAGGAGAGGACCGCGCCTGCGGAGCAGACTGTCGCGCCGACACCGGAGCCCGAGCCTGCGACCGAGCCCGAGCCTGCGATCGAGCCCGAGCCAGACCAGGCGCCTGACTCTGCCGCTCCGGAGCCAACTGCCGCCCCGGCCCCACAACAGTCGGCAAAGCCCTTTACCAGTAAAATCGAAGACCTCACCGGCAAAGGCCCTATGTCTATCGAGGCGTGGCTGGCGTTGCTGCCCGTCGACGATGCCGACCTGCTGCGCTGGGTCTTTAGCGACAAGCCCCTTATGGATTACCCTCGCAAGCCGGCCGGACTCGGCCCTCTGCGTCGACGTCGTGATGACCTGATCAGCAGCCGTCCGCAATTGGACGAGGATCAGTTTAGTTCGTTTTACACGTGTTACGACCTTACCGTGGAGACGTTTTGCGAGATAACGCAGGCGTCTCCGATGGCCTTTGGCTATCTGAAGGCCATTAAAGTCTCGAACAGGTTTAGTCTTCGCCGCGCCGCCAATGATCCGACATTGCCGCAGGAGTGGCGTGATAGGATAGCGCGACTGTACCGCCGTCCTGCGGCAGATACGCTTCGAGCGCCTGTAAACATCGAAAAGGACAACGACTCTCAGCTCGAGCAGATTGCGCGTGAAAAGCTGGGCAGCTTCTCCACTCGCTGCGCCGCGCTGCGTGCCTTTGCCGAGACCGGAGCCGTTGAGGAGTATCACACGCTCAAAGACATCCGCATCAAGTACCAGCGGTTTTTGAATGATAACAAGTGCGGCTTTAAACAGATGTTGGTGATGCCTTCCGAAGACACCAGGTGCCTTAACGAATTGCGCGGCACCGGAAGTTTTTTGGTGGCGCGTGGCAACAAGATACGCTCCTACAAGATTGACAACCGCCTTACGTCCGAGTTGCGTCGGGTCTTAACGCTCGACGCCGGGCGCAATATCGAGTGCGGCGCGGGTCTTATCCTGCGCGAGAACAAGGAGTTGTGCGACCTATGCGACGTGCGTGATGACGAGGAGCTCTACGAGATTATCCGCACGTACGTGCGCCCGGATACGGTGCACGGTTTGCGGACTGTTATGCCCCCCGTGATACGCTTGGGCGAGACGGATCGCAAGCGTCAGATGCTCGAGGTACTGCGCGACGCGGGCACCGAGCTGTCGCGCGAGGAGTTTGCCCAGCGCTACGCGGACAAGTACTGCATAGACACGAAGACGGTTCGCAGCAACTACCTGCGCGACATGAACGCATATCTGCGCAACGATCGCTACTCGTATGTCGATGTCGACCTTTCTGCCGAGCAGCAACAATTTATCAAGGACATGGTGACCGAAGACTACGTATCGCTGCCGTACGTCAGGGCGAGCTTTATTGCTAAGTTTGGCTCCACGTCCGGTCGTCTCATTAACGATCAGACGCTCGCGCCCCTGGGCTTGGAGGTCTCGAGGGACCTGATCGTTAAAAAGGGCGTTGACCTGCGGAAATCGTTTGAAAATCTGCTTATGTCGCGCGATAGCTTTGCCTATGGAGCGCCGGGGTTTGGTGATGAAGTCATTAACCACCAGGACTTTAGGCTGGCAATAGCTCAGCTGCTACGCAACTTCACCTTTATCGAGTGTAATCACGGTTCATTTATTTCGCTCAAGCACCTAGAGGAGTCGGTGGGAATTCGACGTACAGACCTAAGCTCATATGCATATGCCGTTTCTGGTCGTACGGAGTCCGGCGTGCCATTTACAGTGGCAAGCCTGCGCAAGCAGGGCTTTGAGCACAAGCTCGATGCTGTGGCAGAGGAGTGCGGCTTTGACGATGCGTTTTTCGACTCGATTGTTGTGTACGGGCTGCCGCAAGAACAGATTAGGCGCACCCGCTTTGGCGGCACCTACATGTTCTGCCGAAAGGAAGGGAGTTTCTCCATTGCCGATGCGGTTGAATATGTCGCCAAGCAAAGGGGCCCCATTGAGGTGGGTGACCTTATCGATGCGTTCCAGGACGATTACGGTGTGGTCGTTACCGCTTACGACATTAACAGGGCGGTCAAGGACAAAGACCTGTTCTACAACGAGGACCTTGACATGGTCATGCCCAACAAGGAAGCGAATGCAGCTTACCTGAGCGAGCTGTATATCAAGAACAACCAATAGGAGGAGTCAACATGAACCTGCTCGAGATGATCGGCGACGGCGTCAACATTAAGCCGACCGGTGCCAACCATAAGATCGTGATCGACGGCAAGCCCGAGATGTATCCCGTCTACAGCATTAAGCTCGAGTTCCTGCGCTACAACGTGCAAAACGACCGTATCGCCTCCTGGATCAGCCGCTACAAGGCCGAGCATGGCGAGAGCGCATTTAACGAGCTGGATGTTACCGCCTGCAATGACATCATTGAGGGCTTTATCGTCGATAGCAACAAGGACGCTATCGAAAAGACGCAGCGTAGTATTGCCCTGCGTTCGCAAGAGCGTCCCGGCGTGGTGCTGGCCGACGGCCTGATCGTCGACGGCAACCGTCGCTTTACCTGTCTGCGTCGTCTTGCTGCCGAAAACCCAAGCTTTGGTTGGTTTGAGGCTGTAATTCTTCCCGAGAGCCTGGGTAACGACTCCAAGAAGATCAAGATGCTGGAGCTTTCGATCCAGCATGGCGAGGAAGAGAAGGTTGGCTACGACCCAGTCGACCGCCTGGTGGGTATCTACAACGATATCATCAGCTCCAACTTGCTCTCGAAGGAGGAGTACGCCCAGTGCATTGGCGTTGAGCCCAAGGAGCTCGAGAAAGAGATTGTAAAAGCCCGCTATATGAACGAGTTCCTGGAGTTTGCCAACGCCAAGGACCAGTTCCACCTGGCGCGCGAGCTCAAGGTTGCCGGCGTTATCAACGATCTGCAGGGCGTGCTAAAAAAGTGCAAGAGCGACGATCAGGAAGAGGACGTTAAGAACATCGTCTTTGCCAACATGATTGCCGAACCGCAGGGCGACATTGTGCGCTTTGTCCGCAAGATGAAGCCGATTCTGGAAGGCCCCGATGCGGACCGCTTTATCGAGCGCGAAAACGAGCTGGCCTTTGAGGTTGCCGAACGCCTGAAGAACAAAGAGGTCGTGACCTCGACCGACATCGCCGAGATTCGCGACGATGTTCAGCTGGCGACGGCCTTCCGTGAGGTTATGGAGTCGGCCGAAAACACCACCAAGATGAACAAGGCCCTCAAGTCGCCTTCGCTTTCGATTATCCGCGCCATCAAGGATCTCGATCAGGTGGAGGAGTCCACCTTTGGTCTGCTGCCTGCGGACGAGATCGCCAATATCGCTGCCGAGGTTGCCAAGCTCGAGGCAAGGGTGCATATGATCAAGGATAAGATTGCGTACAAGATGGGCGAGGAAGCCTAAATGAAACTCCGCCTCTCGTATAGCGACGGCATTTCCGTCGTGCCGCTCGACATGACGGTTGAGCAGCTGCGCCGCGAGCCGGTCTGGAAGATCCGGCTTTCGGCGCTGCGCCGCTATGCGCCGAGCTATCGAGAGGCGGACGTGCTCTTTTCTCTGGGGATTGACGATCCAGGCGCCAAGCGCGTTGTTGAGCTGCTGCAGCAGGCGGCAAACTTTGGCGTGGATTGCCAGGTGGACCCGGACCTGCTGCGAGGCCTTACGGCACGTGAGGACTATCTGCGCGAGAAGGCGCGCGTGGGCCTGCTGATTAAGGCGCACGACGCGTCGGTGGCCGATCGCTTCGATGAGTTTTGCCAGGCAGAAGATGCCCTGATGGAACGCCCACTTAAGGACCGCCAGCTGTGGGACGCGTTCTTTATGAGTGCCATGGGCCGCAGCGCCAACTTTTCCGTTCCCGGTTCGGGCAAGACGGCGTCGGTCCTGGGTACCTTTGCCTACCTGCGTGAGCGCGACCTGGTCGACCGCATCATCGTGCTTTCGCCCAAAAATGCTTTTGGCTCGTGGCGCGACGAGTGGGTCGCCTGCTTTGGAGCCGACCGCCCGTTGCGCTCGCTGTGCTTCCACGACTCCGAGTTTCGCGGTCGTTCCACGCGCGATAAGTGCAGCACCCTGCTGTTCGACTACAAGCGCTACGACATGATTTTGCTCAATTACGAGTCGGTCGCGTTGGGGGAGGTGGCAGCTCGCATTGCGGCCGATCGCGCCCTGGTGGTGTTTGACGAGGTGCACAAGGTGAAGCGCGTGGGCGGTAAGCGCGCGGCGAGTGCCGTGCAGATTGCCGCGGCGGCTCCATATTTTATTGCGCTGACGGGTACGCCGATTCCCAATTCGTTTGAGGATCTGTACAACTTGCTCCATTGTTTGTGGCCGCGCGATTACAACTGGTACTTTGGTTTGAGCGCCAATTCGCTCAAGTCGACGAGCGAGGACGACGTTGAGCATATCAACGATTCCATCGCGCCGTTCTTTTGTCGCACCAACAAGTACCAGCTGGGCGTGCCCCAAGCCAACGAGGACCATCTGGTCGATGTGCCGGTGGAACGCTGGGAGCAGCAACTGTTCCAAAAGGTGCTGCGCACGCTTTCGGGCGAGCCGTTCGAGATGATTATTCGCCTGCTGCAGCTTTCGTCCGATCCGCGCATGCTGGCCGAAGATCTGAGCGCCGGCGACTATGCCGACCTGTTTGACGGCGAGGTGCAGACGGGGGCGGGCAAAGCGCTGGAAGGTCTGCAGGTGGATGACCGGCCCACGGCCAAGATGGTAGCCTGCCTGGATCTGGTCGAGTCCCTGGTAGCCCAGGGCAAATCGGTCATCGTATGGTGCATCTTTAAGCGCAGTATTCGCAACGTGGTGCACGAGCTGCACGAGCGTGGCATTACGGCCCGTGTCATTAGCGGTGGCACCGATATGCCCACGCGTGCCCGCGTCATCGATTCGTTTAAGGCGGGGGAGACGAGCGTGCTGGTCACCAACCCGCACACACTGGCCGAGTCGGTCTCGCTCCACAGCGTGTGCCACGACGCCGTCTATTTTGAGTGCAGCTACAACCTGGTGCACTTGCTGCAGTCCAAGGATCGCATTCACCGCTTGGGCCTGCCGCAAGAGCAGTACACGCAGTACCACTATCTGCGCGCTGTGTACGAACGTCATGGTGGGCCGTGGTCGCTCGACCGCAATATCTACGAGCGGCTGCAGCACAAAGAGCAGGTCATGCTCGACTCGATCGACCGTGGCACGCTGGAGCCCGTCTATACCGACGAGCGCGATCTGGAACTGGTGTTTAAGGGCCTTTTTGATGATGAGGAACAGCGGAACGAGATCAACGGCCACGACGCCGCGGACGATACACAAGAACCCAAGGAGATGTAACGATGCAGAAAGCCTTTCCCATCTTTGTTATGGAGCTGTTTTGTGACGGCTGGCTGTTTTTGGAGCATTCTGATGTTACCTGGGACGGGTCGTCGCATGCTCTTAAGCGCGTTCGCATCAACGCGGACAAAAGCGTATGGCTCCTGAGCCATACGCGCGATCATTTTAATGATGTTCCGAGCAACATCGATTTGTGCCAGCATGTCGGCACCACGCTCGTGGAGCTCGAGAAACATACTGAGTTGGTTGTTCCCCGCGACGATGCTTCGCCCCGCCTGCAGTTGCTCTTTGAGGGCGACTTGACGCCCATTACACTGGTGCAGCTGATGTGCGTGGGCGACTGGCTTTCGGTGCGTCAAGGCAATGAGGGCGAGATCCGCGTTACCTACGACGAGCGTCTGGCTCAGCAGATTTCTGGGTTCGGCCTGTTTATGGCGAGCTTTGTCGAGTCGCTTTGCTCGCAGAGCACTATGTTGAGTGACGGATCGGTTGCCACGGTGTTCGAGGCAAGTCCGGCAACGGAGCCGGGGATCTGCGCGTTTTTGGAGATGGATGAAGCGGCTTCCGCGGGGCCTGAACCCGAGGATGCGCTCGGTGTTGATCAGGAGCCCGAGCCCGCGCTCGAAGCGACACCCGAGCCCAACCCCGAGGTGTCGCCTGAGCAGGTGTCCGAGACGGCGCAAGAGCTCGAGCCTGATATTGAGCCCGAGTCCGAGCTTGAGCCAGGGCCTGCATCGGAACCCGCCCCCGAGCCCTCTGCAAAAGAGCAGGAAAAGCTGCGCATCGCAAGGGAGGTAAAGACTGCGCGGGACAAGATGGAAGAGCTCGACAAGGCGCGTGTTGCTTTGCTCAACCAGCTGCTTGTACTGCGCCATAAGCATGAGAAGCTTTCCGATCAGCGTGGTTGGAATACGATAGTCGAGATGGGAGAAATCGGCAGGCAGATCGATGCGCTGAGCGGCAAAGTCGACCAGCTCGATGAACAGCTCCGCGACGCGCGCCTTGCCTACGCCGAGACGCGTGCAGCGTCGCTGCAAGCGCTTAAGGGGTTGAGGGAGTAGGTGGTTCTGGCCTTGAGGTCGATAAGCCAGAGGTGCTCTGAGCGCATCGGAGATGCCGTTCTCCTTCGCATCGCGCCTGGATGTCAGCCGCCCCTGCATCCCCTGTGCCGCCGCGTTATACTGCTATAAACGCATTTGTATTGCATTTCGAGTGATGGGAGCGCAGATGCCTGACAGCTACAAGGAGCTCATCAAGGGCAACGCCGACGAGACTGAGATCAGAAGCTTCCTGGTGGACGGCGACCAGGTTTCCGTGACTCTGCGCATCCCCAACACCCTGCGCGATGCGGCGAAGGAGGAGGCGGCCCTGCGGGGCATGAGCTTCTCCGCCTTCGTGCGCACCTGCATGATCGAAGAGCTTGCGAAGAAGGGGGTGTGAGCGTGATTCGGGTCAAGACTCTCACCATCCAGCTCATAGACGCGCAACCGGACCGCATCCGCATCTGCCGTATCGACGGCGAGTCGCTTGTGACCGTCGTCGTTCCAAGGGAAGACCTTACCGAGGCGAAGTCGCTGCCGAACATCCCGCAGCGCGGCATCTACTACCTGCTCGACGAGGACCACGGCAACGTGAGCCGCGTCTACGCCGGACAGACGACCCAGGGCATCGCCCGGCTCGACGCACACAAGGCAAAGAAGGAGTTCTGGAACAAGGCCATCATGTTCCTCGATGACGACCAGAACATCAGCAGGGACGCGTTGGACGTCCTCGAAGCGAAGGCCATCGACTACGTGCGCACCCACGGCTCGTACGAGACCGACAACTCGGCGACGCCCAAGCCCTACGTCGACCCGTACAAGGAAGAGGCCGTCGAGCGCCTGCACGAGAGGATCCTCTTCAGGATGGCGGCTCTGGGGTACGACCTCGACAGGGTCGACCAGGGCCCCGCGGGTGCGCCGGCAATCTTCCACACGAAGAAGAATGGCATACTCGGGGCGGGGCGCTACGACAAGGCCACCGGGCACTTCACCGTGCTCGCCGGCTCGAAAGTTAATCTCTCGAGGCCCGTGCTGAAAAACGCGGGCGTCGCGGCCGCGCGCAGGGAAATCTTCGATGATTCGGGCGGCATCGCAGAGCTCGCCGAGGACCTCGAGTTCCCTACGCCCAGCGCCGCGGCGGTGTTCGTGCTCGGCGGCAGCCAGAACGGCTGGACCGAATGGGTAAGCGACGACGGAGAAACGCTCAACCAAGTCTATAGAAGTGAGGAAAACTAGATGAACAAGCAGCAGCTGGCCTCCAAGATATGGGAGTCCGCCAACAAGATGCGATCCAAGATCGAGGCTAACGAGTACAAGGACTACATTCTGGGATTTATCTTCTACAAGTTCCTGTCCGAGACCGAGGTTGCCCGCCTGAAGGCGCGCGACTTCGCCGAGGAGGACCTGCCCAGCCTGGTGGAAGACGACGAGGAGACGGTCGAGTTCGTCAAGGGTGAGTGCGGTTACTTCATCGCCTACGACAACCTCTTCTCCACCTGGGTGGCAAAGGGCGGCGACTTCGAGATTTCGAACGTTCGCGACGCGCTTTCCGCCTTCAGCCGCAATATCGATCCTGCACGCAAACGCGTCTTCGACGGCATCTTCGACACGCTGCAGACTGGCCTCTCCAAGTTGGGTACCGATGCGCGCAGCCAGTCCAAGGCCGCCCGCGACCTCATCTACCTCATCAAGGACATCCCAATGGACGGCCGCCAGGACTATGATGTGCTCGGCTTCATCTACGAGTACCTCATCAGCAACTTCGCCGCCAACGCCGGCAAGAAAGCCGGCGAGTTCTACACGCCGCACGAGGTGTCCATGCTCATGAGCGAGATCGTATCGTGGCACCTGGCCGGACGCGAGAACATCACCATCTACGACCCCACGAGCGGCTCGGGATCGCTGCTCATCAACATCGGCAAGGCTGTGGCGCGCCGCAATGGCGACCCGGACTCCATCAAGTACTACGCTCAGGAGCTCAAGGAAAATACCTACAATCTCACGCGCATGAACCTGGTGATGCGCGGCATCCTTCCCGACAACATCGTGGCCAGAAACGGCGACACGCTCGAGGACGACTGGCCGTGGTTCGACACGGTGGAGAACAAGGACGAGACCTACGACCCGCTGTTCGTTGATGCCGTGGTGTCGAACCCACCCTATTCTCAAAACTGGGATCCGGAAGACAAGGAGCTCGACCCGCGCTTCAAGTTCGGTGTGGCGCCCAAGTCCAAGGCAGACTACGCCTTTTTGCTGCACGACCTATACCACCTGCGCCCCGACGGCATCATGTGCATCGTCTTGCCGCACGGCGTGCTGTTCCGCGGCGGCGAGGAAGGCACCATCCGAAAAAACTTGGTGGAGAACCGCCACATCCAGGCCATCATAGGCCTTCCTGCCAACATCTTCTTCGGCACGGGCATCCCCACCATCATCATGGTGCTGCGCAAGCAGCGCGAGACGAGCGACGTTTTGGTGGTGGACGCCTCCAAGCACTTTGTGAAAGAGGGTAAGAACAACAAGCTGCGGGCAAGCGACATCAAGCGTATCGTCGACGCTGTGACAACGAACGCGACCGTCGACAAGTTCAGCCGCCTGGTTCCCATCGACGAGATCCGCGCCAACGACTATAACCTCAACATCCCGCGCTATGTGGACTCGAGCACGGCCGCCGAAAGCTGGGACGTGTATGCCACCATGTTCGGCGGCGTGCCGAAGGCCGAGGTCGACGCGCTCGAGCGCTATTGGAAGGTATGGCCGAGCCTCAAAGGGCAACTCTACCGTGACGCTGGTGGATCGTGTCTTGCGCCCGCGACCGACAACGTTGCGCAAGCGGCGAAGGAAAACGCCGATGTCCGTGCCTTTCTGAGCGGCTACCGTAATGCGATAAGCCATTTACCTGCCACGCTGCGAAGCCGCTTGGTAGACGGCGCCGATGAAGTTGATACCGTGGCGGAGGAAGAGGTCATCGCGGCGCTATTGAAAGACGCACTGGCGGGCATGGCCTTGGTCGACGGCTACGACGCCTACCAAGCGCTCGACGATGCCTGGGTGGGAATCTCCGGCGATTTGGAGATCATCCAGACCGAGGGGAAAGGCGCTGTGCGCAAGGTAGACCCGAACATGGTGGTCAAGAAGAAGAACGGCAAAGACGTCGAGGTACAGGACGGCTGGGCTGGCCGCATCCTGCCGTTTGCGCTTGTGCAAGAGCACCTGCTTGCCGAAGACGTCAAGAAGATTACTTCCCGTGATTCCCGTCTAGGCGAGATATCGCAGGAAGTAGACGAGATTCTCGAAAGCTTCGACGAGGAAGACAAGGGATCCTCTGCTGCTGTCAACGACGAAGGTTCGTTTGTGGCGGCTGAGCTCAAGAAGGCTGTGAAGGCTATCGGAAAGCACCCTGAAAACGATTTCGAACAAGGTCTGGTTCGTGCGCAGAAGCTGCTCGATGAGGAGAAAAGCCTCAAGAAGGCGAATAAGGAAGCGAGAGTAGCCCTTGAGGAGACGACCAAGGAAGTCATCGAGGGCCTAACCAACGCCCAGTGCGACGATCTGCTGGCCGCCAAGTGGATAGAGCCGCTGCAGGCCGAGCTTCTGGCCCTTCCCGAAACCGTTGTGGGCGACTTCATCGCGAAGGTAGCTGCGCTCAACGCCAAATACGCGACAACTTACTCGGACGTGTGCAACCAGATTGATGATGCAGAAAGCCAGCTGGCAGACATGTTGGGGCAGCTTACGGGCAACGAGTACGACATGGCGGGCATTGCCGAGCTGCGCAAGCTGTTGGGCGGTGAGTAGCATGGCAGAGAAACAAAATACCCCGGAAATCCGCTTCGAGGGATTCACTGACCCTTGGGAACAGCGTAAGTTCTCGGATATGTATGTGGTCAACAATGAGCGAAACGCCAACTGTGAGCTTGGATACGATAGGACACTTTCCATTGCGACGATGACCTTCAATGGCGGAAACGGTGCAGCCGACGATTCGCTAAGCAACTACAAAGTCATTCGAGTTGGGGATATCGCCTTTGAGGGCCATACCAACAAAGCGCACGCCTATGGACGCTTTGTTCTCAACGATGCAGGTGAGGGGATTATGTCCCCGCGATTTTCATGTTTGAGGCCCATCGTCGAGCAGCGTTATAGCTTCTGGAAATACTATATCCCGCGCGAAGAGTCGATGAGACCCATCCTCGTTAACGCTACAAAAAGCGGAACCATGATGAACGAATTGGTTCCTGACGATCTCATGCATGAATCTATTTTGGTTCCGTGTCTAGCTGAGCAAGAGGCAATCGGGAACAGCCTCTCGCAGTTAGATCACCTCATCACCCTTCATCAGCGTAAGCACGACAAGCTGTGCACGGTGAAGAGATCGATGCTCGACAAGATGTTTCCGAAACCTGGCGAGACCGAGCCCGAAATCCGTTTTAAGGGTTTCACTGACCCTTGGGAACAGCGTAAGTTGGGTGAATTAGCCAGCATTAAAACGGGCGATAGTGATTTGCGGGATGCGGCACCTGACGGTAGATATCCTTTCTTCGTTCGCTCGGATAAGGTGGAGCGTAGCAATCGTTATCTATATGATGGCGAGGCGATTCTAGTTCCAGGAGAAGGTAGACTTGGTGAAATATTCCACTACGTCAATGGGAAATTTGACTACCACCAGCGTGTTTACAAAATTTCTGACTTTAATGGTGTCACTGCAAAGTTCGTTGTGTATTCGATGATGCGTGATTTTAAGAAGCACGCATTGCAAAACACAGCCAAGGCAACAGTTGACTCAATACGGCTTCCCACGTTGACAGAGTTTCAATTCAGTCTTCCAAAACCGGAGGAGCAAAAGAAGATCGGGCAGTACTTCTCTCAGATAGATTCCCTCATCACCCTTCATCAGCGTGCGTGATCCGCCCCCTTATAGACAAACAGAGACAAAAGTGGAACCTCAGTTGTTTGGCCCGAGACCCCTTAAATCTCGGACTCATTTATTAACTCGATTTCCCAAAATGGATTATTTCGGCATGGGAGATTTCGAATGCGTCGCTACCCGCGCTCCATCTCGTGGGCCAGGAAGTGCTTGGTCACGGCGAACAGGCGCTCGTCGGGGGCAACAATCCTTCGATTTCTACGGTCACAGCCTAATACTGACCGCTCGCATTTGTTGCTCAACAAATGCGAGCGGTCAGTGGGCTAAGTTGAAGCAGTATTTGGTTGGAGGAGGAGATAATGGCAGAACACTATAACGGTAATGGGTTTGCCCTTGGTAATAAAATCGACGAGCTTCTGGAGGGCTGTTCGCAACCAACCATCTTTGCTTTTTGCGGACTGACTTCTCCTCTTGCCAAAGCCCTGGCATGCAATGAGTACTCAATCCCCGGCGTCGTTGCTGACGAATCGACCCCGTTCTTTTCTCCATCTGATTTTGCCCGCCAAAAGAGGCTGGCTGTGGGCCAGATTCTTTCGGCGGATGGTCCAGTTTTGATGCTGTTTGAGCAGCTTCTAGAGCTGCGCGGGACGATTGACGAACTGTTCGATGGCAAGGTCGTTGTTGTGCGGAACAACCTGTTCCTTGATGGCGAGGGCGTTCCTTCTCCCGTTGATCCAGATCTGCTCGATGGCTTTGAGTCATCTTTTGACGATATGACGCCCGATACGACGGGGCTTTCTAAGTACTATGCCAAGTCGGTAAAGGTCGGAAGTGCGCATCTTGTAACACCGATTATTCCGGATGAGTTTTCTGAGTGGGAAGTTATCGATCTGTTTGATCGCGCTTCTTTTGCGCTGGGTGATGCTTCGTCAATTTCTGAGGGCGTTGTCCCTGTTTCGTCGGCTGCGTTTTTGGAATACCGTCTGGGATTGCTAGATGGCACGGCTGACCCTGCTTGTGTTTTGGTGAACGCTCGGGAACTTGAGAGCTATAGGTCCGCTCTGGAGGCGGTCGCTTCTGTTACCCAAGCGCTGGGTCTTTCCGTTTCCTTTGTGGCTCAGCAAGACCAAGAGGAAAAGGTCGAGGAATCTGGACGTCTGCTTTCGGTGCTTCAACATTACTGGGGTAAGGACGCCTCGTTTAGGAAGCTTCGTTTTTACAAGAACCCCGACTTTGATAACGAAATGGAAACGGTGTCTCAGGGTGCTATCTCTGAGTTTGTCGTAAAGCAGGCCGAGGCTGCCCATGCGGGCTCCGTCGATTACAGGAATGTGTTTGTAACGGCGCCCACGGGTGCGGGCAAGTCCATTCTGTTCCAGATTCCGGCGCTGTATCTTGCTCGGAAATATCAGCTGGTCACGCTGGTTATTGAGCCGCTGAAGGCCTTGATGATCGACCAGGTTGCCAACTTGCGGAAACGTGGCGTTAAGAATGTCGTTGCCATTAACTCGGACATTCCCTATGGTGAGCGTCTAGAATCCCTCGACCGTGTTAAAAGCGGCGAGGCCTCCATCATCTACCTGTCGCCGGAACTCTTGCTGGAGTCCTCGATCCAGGCGATTCTCAACGGCCGCGAGCTCGGTCTTGTCGTCATTGACGAGGTCCACACCGTTACCTCTTGGGGTAAAGATTTCCGCCCGGACTATTGGTATCTGGGACCGTATCTGTCTAAGCTCCGCAAAAACGGTATGAGCTTTCCGATCTTCTGCCTTACCGCCACGGCTGTCTACGGCGGGCGCGATGATGTCGTTTCGCATACGGTCGCCGACCTAGAGCTTGGCAACTGCAAGATGTTCCTGGGCAACCCTCGTCGTAATGACATTTCCTTCGACATTGTCTGGAGAAGCAAAAGCGAGTTGCCCGGTCCCATCGAGGAGGTAAAAACCGACCTCGCTGAGCAGTGGATTGATAAGGCCGTGCGCGACAACCGTCATGCCATTGTCTATTGCCCATATCAGAGCCATGTCAATGCGATCATCGATCAACGCAGCGTTTCTAATTCTAAGGTCTTGGGCTATCATGGCGGCAAAGATGCTGCGTACAAGAAGATCGTTCAAGACGCGTTTGCGTCGGGTAGCTGCAGGGTGCTTGTGAGCACCAAGGCGTTTGGCATGGGTATCGATATCGATGACATCGATGCCGTGTACCACTATGCGCCGACGGGCAATCTGTCCGACTATATTCAGGAAATTGGTCGTGGCGGTCGTAAGCGCGGCTTGGGGGCCAAGGCTTGCATCGACTTTTTTATGCAGGACGTTCGTTATTCTGAAACGCTGTATGCGCTCTCTAAGTTTAGCCAGTGGCAGCTTAAAGAGATCATGGCCAAGCTGTACGAGGTCTATGCTTCCGCGCCGCAAAAAGACCGCAGCCAGAACTTCCTGGTATCGCCCAATACGTTCTCCTACCTGTTTACGAACGAGAAGGATGAGGACCGTAAGACCAATCGTGTTAAATCGGCCCTGATGATGATTTCGCGCGACCTTGAGGATAAGTTCAACTTCCCGGTTATCGTCGTGCGTCCCAAGGTGTCGTATACCAAGCAGTTTGTTTGTATTGAGCAGGCTGCTGAGCATAGCTTTACCACGTCCTACGGCAAGTATTTGCGAAAGATCAGCGAGGCCCATACGCGCTACGAGAATCGCGCGGGGCAACATGCCGTCAAGATCTCGGACATGGGTGCAATCTATGAGCTCAACGTTGGCGACATGTGGGCTAACGAGTTTAGCGACCTGACCTTTGCCGATTTTAAACGCCAACTGTTCACGGGCAAGATTTGTTCGCCGACGGGGGAGCCCGCGCTTTCAAACCGCCTGGCGCTCGACATTAATTACTCCATGACGTTTGATGAGGCCACGTCGACGCTGTCTGCATTTGCCGAGGCGCTGCACAAGACGTTTATGAGCCTGGCGCGTGAGGGCGATTTTTCGGAAAAGGAGTTTACGAAAGAGCTCACCGATCAGCTTGAGGGTACGTCTCTGGAGGTTAAGAAGCCGTCCGCGCTGTTGAATGCGTTTGTCCGCCCGGTCGATAGTGGCGGACACTTTGGGTCCGACCGATCCTTTAAGTGCATCAAACGGTTCAATAAGTCGTCGAAGAATACCTATAGCCGCGTGCAGGATGTTCGCTATGGCGTTATCGGGCGTGAGCTTCAGGCAGCCATGAGCAATTTGACCCAGACGCTGGGAAGGTTGCAGCCTCCCGAGGGAGGCAAGCATTGCAGGCGTTATTTGGACAACAAGGCACTCGATGCTCGCTATGCGCTGGCCGAGATCCTGGAGATTCTCAAGCTTGCCACGTACACGGTAAAGGGCGGCGACAATCCGGAAATCTTCATTCGTCTTAACGATGCTTCGAAGGTTAAGGCGCTCGCTTCGGACAGCAGGTATTCCAACGGCGTGTTGCGCGAGCTTAACGATCGTCACGAGTATTCGTCCAAGGTTATTAGGGGCTTCTTCCGCTCCACGATGAGCGATTCCGAGCGATGGGATGTGGTCGAGGAGTACTTCCTGGGCAATGACGACTACGTTGCTCAGGTTTTGGGCATCGATGAGAAGCCTGCGGACGATTCTGCCAAGGCGGCTCCCAAGGTTAGACATGCGGTTGCTAAGCGGCCTACCGGTCTATCGACATCCGTCGTTGCCGAAGGGGCTTCCTATGAGGGCAGGCCGTATTTCCGCGTGTGGAAGGACCTGCTCAACAGCTGTTCTGTGGGTCAGGAGATCACCGACGTCCAAAAGCTGAAAGAGTTGCTCAAGAGCAGCAAGCTAGAGATGCCTCGCAAAGACGCGGTGGTCAGTATTGAGAGCACCGACTTTAAGCTGCATCCCGCCCTGTTGTGGAAGAAGAGCCGCGTGATGCTCTTTAGCGCTTCGCGTGCCGATGAGTTTGCCCACACTCAGGACATCGACTGGAAGTGTTTCATTCTGGGCCAGGGAGAGGGCATAGAGGCGATTGCCGACGCACTCGAAAACGCCCAGAAGGAAGCGAAGTAGGAGTCGCGGCGACTTTACGCATAAAAAATGCCGGGGGACATCCCCCGGCTCTTGGAGGTCCCTCTATTCGAGGGTACCGACCTATTTCTACTATGAGACGAGCGCTTCGTCTAGGCGGTAACGATACGCCCGTCTCATAGAGGCCCCAGACGTACCTTCTTGCCTAACTCTGCCAATGATTGTGGCAAAGGGATGGCCCCTTTGTCACAATCCCAATGTCGCTCGGCCGCTATATCATGGCTCTTGTGCAAAACGAAACTTAACGGCACGGTGCGGCACTTAAAAGCGCAAACCAAGCCCCATCGGTCTGTCTTCACACGTTTGGGGCGTACGGTTTGTTCGGTCGCGATTGCCCGGTGGGAGGTTTCACCATGAAAATCGAAGTCGATGTAGATCAGCTGCGCGAGAGCCTGATCGACCATGCGGGGAGTGCGGCCGGCGTGGGCTTTCCCGCTGCCATGCTCGACGTAGTGGATATCGAGGGCGAGTCGCCTCAAGAGCTCCTGGCCCGAGCCGAACGCAAAGGCCTCGACCTCCGCGACTTTGCCGTCGATGACGATTGCGGAGCGTCTGACGACTGGTAACCCCGGGTCAGTTCATCCGTTTCTTCCTGAGATATAAGAGAAATCCCTTTTTGAACGTCCTTCGGGTTCCAAAAAATAGTCGATCAGTCTTTGTATCTTCCTTGCTGTCAAACTTGATAGCCGTTAGCTCGATCGTACAGATGTAGTCAGCAACTTGGAATAGCCGGTAGGCTCGTGGTGTGGCTTCTCGGTATACGATGACATCCCTTGCTAGAACGTACTCAAGCGCAGAATGAATGACCTCCGTTACAATCGGTTGGCCGTTGTCGTAGTAAATCTTAACGGTGTCGTATCGCTGGAAGAATTCCAGATGGTCGAAAAGTTCAACTGTGAGGTCTCGCCTCATTCTCTCCGCGAGACCGTTTTGATTGCCGGCGAATTCGCTCATTCGGTATTGCAGACAGAGATAGCGTATGGGGAGATGCTGAATGAACGCGCGAAATGCGCTCAACATGTGCCTTCGCTGCTCCTTGGGAAGATCTTTGTAGTCGCCGTTTCCATTCAGTAGGGGTCCTGCATGAAAAGGCGTATTGGGAAGCGAGGACTGCGACAGGGCGCGCTCGTAGCGGTCAATGCGTTCAACGATTGCATCGTTTTGATCGTGAAAAACGAGGGTGACGAGGTAGTAGTTGGAGACGCCTCCGAGGTCGCCAGATTCGTCAACAAAGACGGAGAGTTCGCTCATGATGGGCCTCCATTTTTGCAAAAAAATGCCGGGGGTAAGACCCCGGCTCTTGGAGGCCCCTCTTTTGGAGGGAACCGTATTCTTTATACCATGAGATAAGGGGTGCTTTCAAGTAATATTATAATAAGCAAACATATGTTCGTCAAACTACCTGCGAAAAGTCCTTAGCCGCCGAGAGGTTGGGTAGAGCGGCTCGTAAATTGCTGACGCAAGGGCGCCGGTGGTTTCTAGAGAACTGTTTAGTCTTGACTCGCATAAAAAATGCCGGGGGACATCCCCCGGCTCTTGGAGGTCCCTTTATTCGAGGGTACCGATTTCTTTATAGCATGAGATCGGACGGCTTTCAAATGGCGCCATGTGGATGGGATGGCGCGCCTGATAAAGCCCTCAATGAATGGCATCTAACTAGCGTTCGTGATATAAAGAAATCGGTCATCTCAAAAGAGAGGGCTTCCAAGTGCCGGGGACGTTTTCCCCGGCTTTTTTCATTTCGGTGTCAATTCAAATGTTTTTAATCTATCCCCTTAATAACTTGCGGTGAAATAGGGACTGAAATGGCTGTTCAGAGGCCTATTCAGTCCCTATTTCACCGCAACTTATGGGTGGCGATGGCTACGACGCCAGCGTTGCGATTACGGCTTCGTCGCCGGCGTATATGAGGGTGTTGCCGTCGGGGATGATCGTTTGGCCGTCGCGCTTGAGCATCACGACGATAAAGGGGTGCTTGCCCTGCGGCACGTCGCGCAGGCGCTGGCCGGCCAGGCGACCGTGGGATGTCACGGTGACCTCGCGTAGCGTAACTTCGGCACGCTCTTCAAACGTCGGCGCGGCCATAACCAGAAGGTCGCCTTCTTCAATTACGGTGTCGCCGTTGGGCAGCACCGGGTGCGCGCCGTCGCGCAGCACCAGGACCACCAGCATGTCCGTGGCGCTACCAATATCGGCGAGCGAGCGACCGGCAAACGGATGGCCCGCGCCCATCTTGAGCTTAACAAACGACATGCCGTCCTCGTCGCGGTAATCGTTAAAGGTGCGGCGCACATCGCCGGCCGCATCGATCATGTCGAGCTTTTTCGCCACCGCCGGCAGCAGCGAGCCCTGCACCACAATGCTCGACACGGCAATTACAAACACCAGGTCAAACAGGTCGTGACCGCCGGGAACGCCGGCCACCACGGCAAAGAGGCTAAAGACGACCGAGGCCGCGCCGCGCAGGCCCGCCCAGCTTACGAGCGCAACCTGGCGAGGGTTGGTCTTAAAGGGCGCCAGCAGCATGCCCACGGCGATGGGACGGCTCACAAAGAGCATAAACGCCATGAGCGCCAGGCCCGGCAGCAGCATCTGCGGCAGGCGTGCGGGCGTTACGAGCAGGCCGAGCAAGAAGAAGATCGTCATCTCGGCCATCTCGGTGAGGGTATCGAAGAAGTGCGCCATCTCGACCTTGCCGGTGATGTCGCTCGCACCCAGCACAATGCCGGCCAGGTACACGGCCAAAAATCCGTTGCCGCCCAGGTAGCTCGGCAGCGCGTAGGCGACGATGGCCACGGCGAACAAAAAGATGGTCTGCGCACCTTCGGCCGTTGCATGTGCGCGTTCAATCAGGCGGCCCGCCGCCCAGCCGAGGGCAAGGCCCAGGCCCGCGCCCAGGATAATCTGCTTGGCCAGCAGTGCGGGAATGTTGATGTCGCCGCCGGTCGCGAGTGTGGCGAGCACGGCGGTGAGCATGTAGGCGACGGGGTCGTTGGAGCCCGATTCGACCTCGAGCAGCGAGTCGGTGCCACCTCTCAGCGACAGGCTGTGCTCACGCAGTACGCTAAAGACGCTCGCCGCGTCGGTGGATGCCACGACCGATCCCAGCAGCAGGCCACCGATCCAGTCGAACCCCAGCGCGAAGTGGGCGAACACGCCGGTGATGCCGGCAGTGATGACGACGCCGAGCGTGCTCAGCAGCACCGCCGGCGCAGCGACGGGCTTGGCGCGGTCGATATTGGTGTTAAAGCCGCCGTAGAACATGATGAACAGCAGCGCCGTGCTGCAGACGGTTTCGGTGAGTGCGTAGTCGCTAAAGTCGATATGCGTCGGGCCGTTGACGCCCAACAGCATGCCCAGCGCGATAAAGATGAGCAGGGTGGGGAAGGGGAGTTTTTTGCCGACGGGTTTGATGGTCAGGCACAAAATGATGACGAGGCCGATAAAGAGAAGGATCTGGTTCATGGATAGTGTCCGCTCCTGGGTGGTTGGCGTGGCACGGTCAGTTGTCTGCGGATATTTGTACCCAAAGATGGTGGGTTTATGGGGTTGGATTGCGGGCGCGCGCGATATCGTCATAGACGGCTGCCGTCTTTGCCTCTGCTCGGAAACCCTTTCCAGCTTTATTGCAACGGAGTACAATGGGTAACGTTTAAGTTCAACTTGAAGTTTTAGTTGCGGCACCGGGCTTCGGCCGCAATGCAAGGAGAGGCGTACCATGGCGATCTATGTGACATCTGATGCTCACGGGCACGTGCGTGCGCTTGACGAGGCCCTGTCTAAGATCTCGTTTACGTCCGACGACACGCTGTACGTGCTGGGCGACATGATCGATCGCGGGCCCGATCCGGTCGGCGTTATTAAGCTCGTGCGCTCGCTGCCCAACGCCCACGTGCTCAAGGGTAATCACGAGCAGATCATGCTCGATGCCATCATTGGTCAGGATCCGCTCGATGCCGAGACCTGGGATATCAACGGTGGCTGGACGACGCGCGAGCAGCTCAACGACATGGAATTTGAGGCATACGAGGAGCTCGTGCGATGGATGGCCGCGCTGCCGCTCTACGCGGTGGTCGAGACCGAGGAGCGCCCGTATCTGCTGGTACATGCCGGTATTGAGACCGAGGCGGCGCAGGCGTTTTTGCTTGAGCATGGCGTCGATTGTGCCGATGGCGTTGGAGCGGTGGGTGCCGATCGCGAGCTGCTGCAGCAGATGCTCGCGGTGCAGTCGTCCGATGACCTGCTGTGGATTCGTCATGGCTATTGGGATGCGTCGACCGGGCTGCTTTCTGCCGAGGGCAAGGGCCCGGTCGTGGTGAGCGGTCACACGCCCACGGTATCGCTTGGGCGCTATTGCGAGGTCGGTGGTCTGGCGGGGCTCGATGAGGAATCGGGACGCGGGCAGATCGTGCGCTTGGGCGGCGAGGACACTGCTGGTGTGCCTGATCGCATCGACATCGACTGCGCCGCCGCCACCGGCTCCGAGTTCGGCCGCGTGGGCATCCTGCGCCTGGACGACGGGGCCGAGTTCTACGCGAACATCAACCCGGGCGAATAACCGGTGCAAGGGGTAGCTAATTTGGGACGGGGCTTTTTTGACTACTTTCGGAGAGTAGCGCCTTCTTGCTCGGTAAGCGCTAGAAATGAGGAGCGTCTGCGTCCTCGACAGCGCGAAAATGCTCGAAAAACCGTCGCAACGGAGTCAAACGACGTCGCGGCGGTTCTTTTTTGGCTGCCCGCTGGCTAAGTGAGTAGGCTTTTTTGGAAATGCCGAGCACCCAACATATTTGCCTCAATAAAACCGCAGGTCACAAACTTGTGCTCTGTCGGTGTGGTCGGGGATTCGGTAAAAACCTACTCACTTAGTTTTACGCGATGCATATTGTCTTCAACGAGACCCCAGCCGGGGCGATTCCATCGCAAATTCCGGTGACCGGGGCAGCTAATTAGGCGCCGTATGGGTTCCGGTCGCGCTCGATGCGTTGGCGGATGTGGGCGTACTCGATTATCAGCAGCACCAGGAGTAGGGCCATGATGGCTAGGTAGCTCACGACGGCGCCCATCAGGCCGAGCAGATTGATCAGAATCACCGGCAGCACCACGCTCACGGCAAAACAAATCAGGTAGACCTTGGTGACGTCGCCGGCATGGCGCAGCACCGTGATGATGGCGTAGATAAAGTCGATGGCCGCGGTGACGCCGCCGGCAACGACCATTAGCAGCGCCAGCGTACGGTAGCGTTCAAAGCTGAGGCCGTACATAAAGCTCATGAGGGGAATACCGGGACCTGCCATAAATACGGCGCACACGCCGGTGATGACCACGATCAGCGCCATAACGGCAACAATAATCAGGTCAAAGCGACGACGCTTGCGAGGATTAGCCCAAATGCTCGACAAGCGCAGGAGCTGCGGTTTATAGATAAATCCAATGCTCAGCAAAATAGCCTGCGCCGGAAAGAACAGGGCATTAAAGTACAGCTGATATTTGTATGCCAGCGTGCCTTCCATCACAAACTTGGGCATGCTCTCAATAAGGTTGAACAGGAACAGTGCACCAAAGAGCGGGGCGCACTGGACAAACAGGTGGCCGACCTCGCGCAGGCTCACGTGGCGCGATTTTTCGGTCTCGAGCAGGGCGAGCGGCGCGGTGACCAGCACGAGCGAGGCGATCGCGGTGACACCCATGGCCATGGCCGCGATGGGCATGCTGCGCGTGAGGAACAGCGCCACGCTGAAGACCGCGATGACGCCGACGGAGCGTAGCGTTTGGCTCATTCCAGCCAAGTAGAGTTTGTCGGCCTGCTGCAGGCGGCCTTCGTACACGTCGGCGACGCCGTCGATGACCTTATACAGGTAGACGCCCAGGCCGATCGTCGCCATCTGCGCATCATAGCCGCGGGCGCTGCTGTACATGAAGCCGCAGCCTAGGGCGAGCGCTCCACAAAGCCAGCGGTTGAGCTGGTAGGAGGCAAAGGACGTCTTTTCGTCGATGTCTGAGACCTGGAAATTGCGCACGCCGTAGTTGCATGCGATCATGATGAGCGTGCCGGTGACAAAGGCGATGGAGAACTTGCCGGCTTCTTCGGCGCCCACGAGCTGCGTAGACACGATGGTGAGCAGCGGAAACGCCAAGCCCCACACGGCGGTGCCGAGGGTGTTCCAAAGATAGTCGCGACTGGTGGCGTGCTCCTCGTATTCCGCTTCCTGCATGGAGAAGCCGCCGCCGTAGACGGCGCCGAGCAGGCGGTTCCACCAAGCGTTGACCATGCGGCGGACGGGGCCGGGCTGGCGATCGCGCTCGCGGCGACGGCGCGTGGCCTGGCTGCTATCGGGCCCGCCGGCGTTGCGCTGACTCAGCTCCTGGATGCGTGCGAGCTCTTCGGCCGTGTGGGAGGCAGGGAAGAGGCCGTTCTCGATGCGGCCGCCCTGGGCCTTCGCGGCGCCGTCTTTCGATGCAGCGGGGTTGGAGATGCCGTTGCGGCGGGCGATGGCGCGGCGAATGCTATCGAGGGGCGTGATGCTCAAAGCGGGGTCCTTTCTATTGCTGCGCTCTAGTATAGTCGCGGTGGTATCCATTCGTGTTTTTGAACAGGTTGTTCAATAAATGGCGGCGCCATTCAGTAGTCGGCACTTAGGGACGTTCCTTATGTGCCGGCACTTTGGGAACGTCCCTAAGTGCCGGCATCCGAGGACACTCCTTGAATATTGCCTGTTCAAGAGTGTCCCCAATGACTAGTCGTTTAAAAACGTTCCCAATGACTAGGCCGCTTGCCTGCGATTTTTGACCGTTGGGCGGGCTTGCCGCCCTTGCCGCAAAAACGTTTTTGCATATCGGGTACAACGGGCTTTACGTGAGTAAAGTGCGCGCCGCGTCCATGTGTCGCGTTTTTAAAGGAGGCCCCATGCCTGGTGTTACCCCTGCAGAAGTTTTGTCCAACTTTGATATTACGCTGGTCGAAGATCCCGCCGAGAATCAGCCCCGCCTGCTGGTCGATCTACCCGCCGCGGAGCTCGTCGAGCACGCCATCCGCCGCGAAGAAGGCCGCATGGCATCCAACGGCGCTCTGGTGATCGAGACGGGGGAGCGCACCGGCCGTTCTCCCAACGATCGCTTTATCGTTGACACCCCCGATATTCACGACAAGATTGCCTGGGGCGCGGTCAACCGCCCGCTGTCCGTCGAGAGCTATGAGGCCATCAAGGCCGGCATCGTCGACTATCTCAACGAGCGCGACGTGTTCGTCACCCGCGGCATGGCCGGCGCCGACCGCAACCACACGCGTCGCTTGCTCGTCGCCTGCGAGCGTGCCAGCCAGGCGCTCTTTATTAAGCAAATGCTCGCCCGTCCGCTTGCCCGCGAAATTGCGCGCACCGGTGAGCCGGACTTTTGCGTGCTCGCGGCACCTGGCTACCAGTGCGACCCCGCCATCAAGGGCCTTAACTCCAGCGCTGCCGTAGTCATCAACTTCCAGGAGCGCGTGATTCTGGTCGCCGGCACCGGCTACTCCGGCGAGATTAAAAAGTCGATCTTTAGCGTCATGAACTATCTGCTGCCTGTCGAGGACGACGTGCTGCCCATGCACTGCTCGGCCAGCATGGATCCCGTCACGCACGAGACCGCCGTGTTCTTTGGCCTGTCCGGCACCGGCAAGACCACGCTTTCGGCCAATCCCACGCGCCTGCTGATCGGCGACGACGAGCACGGCTGGTCCGACATGGGCATCTTTAACATCGAGGGCGGCTGCTACGCCAAATGCGAGGGCCTGGACGCCCTCCACGAGCCCGAGATCTTCAACGCTGTCCGCTTTGGTGCGATCTGCGAAAACGTGGTGCTCGACGAGAACCGCAAGCCCAACTACGACGACATCTCGATCACGCACAACACGCGCGTGGCCTATCCCGTGGAGCACATTCCTAACGCGTGGACTAAGGGCATGGGCACCACTCCGAGTGTCGTGCTGTTCCTGACTTGCGACGCTTTTGGCGTGCTGCCGCCCATCTCGCGCCTGACGGCCGACGCCGCCATGTACCACTTTGTGACGGGCTTTACGGCTAAGATTCCCGGCACCGAGGTCGGCGTCACCGAGCCCACGCCCACGTTCTCTTCGCTGTTCGGCGAGCCGTTTATGCCGCTCGACCCCATGGTTTACGCCAAGATGCTCGGCGAGCGCATCGCCGACGGGCGTACGCGCGTCTACCTGGTCAACACCGGCTGGATTGGCGGCGGCTACGGCGTGGGCCATCGCATCGAGCTTGCCTACACGCGCTCACTGGTCGCTCGCGCCCTCGACGGTACCATCGAGGACAGCGAGTTCGTGCACGACGACATCTTTAACGTCGACATTCCCACGACGTGCCACGGCGTGCCCGATGGCATCCTGGTGCCGCGCCAATACTGGCAGAGCACCGCGCGCTATGACGAGGCCGCGCACAACCTGGCGGTGATGTTCGAGGAGAACTTCGAGAAGAAGTACTCGCACCTGCCCGAGTCCGTCAAAGCCGCCGGCCCGCACGCTCAAGTACACGCCGACGCCCGTCATCGCGGCCGCGGGCTGCTGGGACTTCGCCACTAGTTTCGCCGTGAGTCCATATCCACCACAAAGGGGACAGGCACCTTTATGGTGGTTTTGCTCGCGTGGATGACTCGGGTTACAATACGCCTGACATATCGTCCCCTTCTCCGGATGGGGACAGCGCAAGCGTTCTTGTGACGGCACCGTAGGACTTTGAAGGTGGCCGTTGTAAGGGCGCTTTTTGTTTAGGCGCCCTCACTCGGGCGCGCACAATGAAGGGAGAGCATATGAAGAGCTTTATTGCCGAGGATTCATTCTGGGAGCTGTTTCCGCAGGCAGCGGTCGGTGTTGTGGTCGTGGAGGGCATGAAGCCCGCGGCCCAGATTCCCCAGGAGGACGTGGATGCGATCGCCACGTTGCTCAATCGCGCCAATATCGATGCGGAGCGTCACCTGACAAGCGATACCATCAGCGAGAACGCGCCGGTCAAGGCATGGCGCGAGGCCTATCGTCTGTTCAAGACCAAGAAAGGCGCGCGCTGCTCGATCGAGAACTTGCTCAAACGCGTGCTCAAAGGCAAGCCGGTGGGCCACATTACGCCCGCGGTGGATATTTACAACACGGTGTCGCTGACCTACGCGCTGCCCGTGGGAGGCGAGGATCTGCATGCGATCGAGGGAGACCTTCGCTTGAAGGTGACCGACGGTGGCGATGCGTTCTTGCCGCTTGGCGAGGAGGCGGATGATCCGACGTTGCCCGGCGAGCTCGCCTACATCGACGATGCGGGCGCTGTGTGCCGCTGCTGGAACTGGCGTGACGGCGTTCGCACGGCGCTGTCCGATGATTCGGCCGATGCGTTCCTGGCGATTGAGTGCGTGGAGCCCGAGCGGATGGGGGAATGCCAGGCCGCGATCGATCGCCTCGCTGAGTTGCTCGAGCGTTATCTGGGAGCGACGGTTGTCGTTAAGACGCTTGTGACTCGCGACAATCCCTGCGTGGAGCTGTAGCGGCGCCTAGAACCTATTGATGCCCCAAACCACCACAAAGGTGCCTGTTCCCTTTGTGGTGGTTTTTATGTTGATGGGTTAACAAATGGGGTATTTGGGTACGGGTGTCGCCTTATGCGACTAAGATGTTTACCCGTTAGCATTATGCAAGCGAAAGGCGGTCGTCTCCCATGCAGCAGAACGACGAGACACGTTTCGAGGACTTTGTCGGACTGATCAGCGGGCTCTACAAGGAGATCCAGCGCATTAAGACATCCGAGGGCGCAAGGCTGGGCCTCAAGGGCTCCGACGTTATGTGCCTTTACTATCTTGAGCGCAGCAAGGACGGCCTGACTGGCGCCGACCTCGCTCGCATGGCAGGCGTGACCCGCGCCGCCGTCTCGCGTACGCTCGCGCATCTGGAGGAGGGCGGCTACGTCGAGGTCGATGATTCGGGCGATGCCGCCGTTAAGTATCGTGCTCCGGTGCGCCTGACCGCTCTGGGCGGCGAGAGCATGAGCGAGGCCGATCGCATCATTCGCGAAGTGCTCGACACCACCGGTAAGGCCATGGGCGTGGAGCAGCGCGAGCAGATGTACGCGTCGCTGCGCACGATTCTCAATACCTTGCGCGAGATCTAAGGCCGCCAAGGTATTTGCTTCCAATTAACAACTGCATAGTCCTGTTTGAGCGCGTATACCGTGCCGGGGCCTTGCTGTCAAAATTCCCTGCGCGGGACCTGCGCAAGAAAGGATTCGCTATGTCCGTCCGCATTATTACCGATTCCGCAAGCGATATGTCGCCGGTCGAGCACCCAGCACTGGCCGTTTTGCCGCTGTCCGTCACCTTTGGCACCGATGTGTACATGGATGGCATCGACATCGATCACCAGCGCTTTTACGAGATGCTCGTGGAGCGCGATGAGCTGCCCAAGACCGGCCAGGTCAACCCGTACGCGTTTTCGCAGGCGATTGCCAAGGTTCGTGAAGCCGGCGATGAGGCTGTGATTATTACCGTGGGCGCTAAGCTATCAGGCACCAATCAGAGTGCCCGTACCGCACTTGCCGAGGCGCCGGGCGGCGACGTGTACGTGGTGGATAGCAATAACGTCACTCTGGGCGAGCGTGTCCTGGTCGAGTATGCCCTGCGCCTGGTGAACGAGGGCCGTAGTGCGGCCCAGATCGCGGCGGCCGTCGAGGCCGTCCGTGACCGCGTGGTCGTCATCGGCCTGCTCGAGACGCTGGAGTACCTGGTGCGCGGCGGTCGTCTGTCTGCTGCGGCCGGCGCCGTGGGCACGCTGCTCAACGTAAAGCCTGTGGTGGCTGTCGAGGACGGTCTGATCGTGCAGCTGGGCAAGGCGCGCGGTTCCAAGAACGGCCGCAACCTGCTGAACCAAAAGGTCGAAAAGGCGGGCGGCATCGACTTTTCCATGCCGCTGGCGCTCGGCTATACGGGTCTTTCGGATGCGGTGCTCAAGAAGTATATCGAGGACAGCGCGGCACTTTGGGCTGGCCACACCGAGGGCGAGTTGCCCGTTCACACCATCGGCGCCACCATCGGTACCCACGTAGGCCCTGGCGCCGTAGCCGTAGCCTTCTTCCAGCCCGCCAACTAACTGACCTGCCATAAACCACCACAAAGGTGCCTGTCCCCTTTGCGGTGGTTTATGCTTTTCCGGGTGGAAGGGAGCGAGCAATGGCGTCTGAGGGCTTTTTTGAACGGGTGTACGAGGTGGTCGAGCAGATCCCCGAGGGGATGGTCGCCACGTATGGTCAGGTGGCGCTGCTTGCCGGTCGACCACGAAGTGCGCGGTATGTGGGGTATGCCCTGCATAGCAATCCGCGCCCCGGCGAGATTCCCTGTCACCGCGTGGTGTTTGCCGACGGGCGCATATGCGAGGGTTTTGCTTTTGGCGGTCCCGATGCTCAACGCGAGCTTTTGCTAGGGGAGGGTGTGGCGTTTAAGGACGACATGCACGTCGACCTGGCCGTCTGTCGTTGGCCTGCCGGACTCTAACAGCTCTGCCGTGGCCAGAACCACCACAAAGGTGCCTGTCCCCTTTGTGGTGGTTTTCTGTTGCAGGTTTACCGGGGCTAACTTATGGAGAAGCTATGGCGACGAATATTGATGCTGCAAAGTAAACCACGGTGAACTATATTGTATTCAGCAACGGAGCAGGCAATAGGCGATGAAAAAGCCTGCCCTGTTGAGTTTGATTCGCATTCCTCCCCTCTGTGCGATTCAACGGTGTACTTCGGGAACGGGCCCGCTGGCAACTGACTGCCGGCGGGCCCGTTCCCGTTTGTCGGGGGAGTGCGATAGACAGAGCCGAACCGGTCCGGCACCAAAAAAGGGCGGACGCTGTAGCGCCCGCCCTAAAGCAATCGAAAGCTCAAGTCAGCTAATCGGTTTAGTACACCATGCCCATGGCGTCCCGAACCTCGGCCAGGGTCTGCTCGGCGATCTCGTTGGCACGACGGTTGCCCTCGTGCAGCACGTCCTTCACATAGTCCAGATCGTTCTCATAGCGCTGGCGACGCTCGCGGATCGGCGCGAAGTACTCGTTGACGGCCTCGGTCACGTACTTCTTGAGCTGGCCGGAACCGCCCATACCAATCTCCTCGGCAATCTCGACCTCGGAACGGCCGGTGCAGATGGCAGCCGTCGAAAGCAGGCCGGACACGCCGGGGCGGTTCTCGGGGTCGAACGTGATCATGCGCTCGGAATCGGTCTGGCTCTTCTTGATGCGCTTGGCCGTCTCCTCGGCGGTCATCGAGATGTTGATGGCGTTGCCGTAGCTCTTGCTCATCTTGCGGCCGTCCAGGCCGGGCAGCAGCGGGGTCTCGGACAGCAGCGCGTCGACCTCGGGGAACACCTTGCCGTAGCGGTTGTTAAAGCGGCGGGCGATGGTGCGGGTGAGCTCGATGTGCGGCAGCTGGTCGCGACCGACCGGCACCACGTTGCCCTTGCAGAACAGGATGTCGCAGGCCTGGTGCACCGGGTAGGTGAGCAGAAGGCCGGTGAGCTCGTGCCCCGAGGCCTCCATCTCGGCCTTGACCGTGGGGTTGCGCGCCAGCTCGGCCTCGGACACCAGCGACAGGAACGGCAGCATGAGCTGGTTGGCGGCGGGCACGGCGGAGTGCGCGTAGATCATGGTCTTGTCGGGGTCGATGCCGCAGGCAAGGTAGTCCATGACCATGTTGTACACGTTGTCCTGGATGTGCTCGGTGGTGTCGCGGTCGGTGATGACCTGGTAGTCGGCGATGAGTACGTTGGTCCTGGCGCCCATGTTCTGCAGCTCCACGCGGCCCTTGAGGGTGCCAAAGTAGTGACCCAGGTGCAGACGGCCGGTGGGGCGGTCGCCGGTAAGCATGGTGAACTTCTCGGGCGTCTTGGTCAGGCCCTCGCGAATGGCGTTGCTCTTTTGCAGCGCGACTTCGTAGCTGTTCTCGTTTGGCATGATTGCTCCTAACGTTCGTTCGCAGGTTTTGATGATAGCGTGTTTATTGAGAGGGGTGGGCGTGAGTGGGTGAGGGACTGCCAGGGGCCGGCTTTCAAGTCCGCCGCGGCGTTCGCGCGAACGGCTGCCAACGCCTTGGCACATCCTCGGCAGCTTACCCTAGAGCTTGTGGTGGCGCTCTTCTTTGCGCTCCTCGGCTGCCTGCTCCTCCTGCTTAAAGGCGGGGTCGTCGGGGGTGACCAGCTCGTCCTCGTGCGTGCGCTTGTTGTAATGGTGGCGCAGCACGGGCTCAAACAGATGTAGATGCTTGGCAAAGGCCGCCGAGCCAATGGCGAGCACGGTAAAGATGAGCACGCGCATGGGCACCTCGACCTGGTTAATCGCGGCGGCGCCGGCCGAAAGCATGATGCACCAGGCATAGATGAGCAGCACGGCCTGTTTTTGGTTGTAGCCTTCTTGGATCAGGCGGTGGTGGATGTGGCCCTTGTCGGCCTGCCCGATGCTAATGTGGGCGCGCTTGCGGCGCACAATGGCGCTAAACGTGTCGATGATGGGCACGCCGGCAACGATGAGCGGGATGATAAGCGAGGTGAGTGCGGCGGTGCGGCTCACGTTGAGCAGCGAGATGGAGCCCAGCGCAAAGCCCAGAAGCAACGACCCCGAGTCGCCCAAGAAGATGCTTGCGGGGTTGAAGTTGTAGCGCAAAAAGGCCAGACAGGCGCCAAAGAGCGCAATGGAGAGCGCGGCGGCGTCGATGCGGCCCGAGAGAACAGCCATCGAAAACATGGTGAACGATGCGATGCCGCAGATGCCCGTGGCCAAGCCGTCGAGGCCGTCGATGAGGTTAATGATGTTGGTGAATGCCACCAGATAGATCACGGTAATGGGGTAGGCGAGCCATCCGAGCATGATCTCGCCGGGAGCAAACGGGTTGACGATGACGCCGATCCGCAGGCCGCCCATGCAGGCGATAAGCGCGGCGAGGACCTGTCCGGCCAGCTTTTGCTTGGGCGTGAGCTGGAAGACGTCGTCGATAGCGCCGGTCGCAAAGATAACGGTAAAAGAAAGCGCAAGTATGGGGTAGCTGATGTGCAGACGGGGGTGGGGCACCAAAACGGGCGGCCAACCCAGGTACCAGGTGCCTAGGATTTGCACAGTGCAGGCGACGACCAGGCCCAAAAACACCGCCGTTCCGCCCAAACGCGGGATGGGCTTGGTGTTGATGCGGCGCTTAGAAGGATAGTCGACGGCGTCGAGCTTGATTGCCAAGCGCTTGACCAGGGGCACCGCGAGGAAGGTCGTGATAAAGGCCGCCGCTGCCACGCATAGGTACGGTATGTAGCTCGGGGATGAAGCCATGAATCTAAAAACCGCCAAGCGTCGAAGGAAAAGGTCAGAAGAACGCCATGCGCAAAGGGCATAGCCGAACCATAATACTCGACCAAGGGGGGTGCATGGAATTGCACGCAGCGATAATCACGCGCTTACCAGATATTGGGATGTTGTCGATGGCTTGTCGGGATGCCGGCGGTGATCCATATGGACTGTAATGGTGATTTTCGGCAAAAGAAAACCACCCCCCACGTTACGAAAATGAACCCACCTAAAACAGGTGGGTGCCCTCATCGACTGTTCCAGCGTCCTTAACAACGAAGGATACCTGTACTAGGTACGACTGTGTGGGCTCCCTAAATAAACGCGACGGTTCACCCAGTTGCTCCGCGGGGGGCGGAATACCTACATCATAAAGCGGCACTTTATCGATTCCAGTCTTGACATTACAAAAATCGTGTCGGACGATTACGGCGCCTTGGGCTCGAGCTGTCTGTGCGGTTGGTCCCTTTGCGTTTGAGCTGCTGAATCGTTGTTTTGGAGCATGTTTTTATGCCGACGTCGTTGACCGAACTTTTTTCGCTCGCCTGCCATTTGTGTCCGCGCCGTTGCGGTGCGGCGCGCGATGAGGGCGCGCACGGCGTCTGCGGTGCTAACGACATGCTCAAGGTGGCCCGCGCCGCGCTTCATATGTGGGAGGAGCCGCCTATCTCGGGCGAGGCCGGTTCGGGCACGATCTTCTTTAGCGGTTGCTCGCTTAAATGTATCTACTGCCAGAACCACGAGATCTCGACCGGTAATTTTGGCCTTGAGATTTCGCCTGAGCGCCTGGTCGAGATTATGCTGGAACTGCAGGACCAGGGTGCCAACAACATCAATTTGGTGACGGCGACGCACTATGCGCACCTGTTGCCTGCCGCGATTGCCGCGGCACGGGCGCGCGGGCTGGTCATCCCAATCGTCTACAACACGAGCGGTTATGAGCGCGCGAGTGCCGTGGCGGCGCTGGGCGACCTGGTCGATGTGTGGCTCACCGACTTTAAATATGCCGATGCCGGGCTTGCGCAGTCGCTCTCTCATATAAAGGATTACCCGCGTGTGGCCGTGTCGGGCCTGGCCCAGATGGCGCGCGAGATCGATCGCCGCGGGGGAGAGTTGGTGGACGAGGACGGGCTTATGAAGCGCGGTATGATCGTGCGCCACCTGGTGCTTCCGGGGCATGCGGACGATTCGTGTCGCGTACTGGACCTAGTGTGGCAGACGGTGGGCGATGTGCCGATCTCGGTCATGAACCAGTACACGCCCAATGCGCTTATGCGCGAGCAGGGCGGCGACCTGGCGCGCGCCGTGACGCGCGAGGAGTACGAGCAGGTGCTCGACCATGCCGACGACCTGGGCTTTACGACGATGTTCTGGCAAGAGGGCGGCGCGGTAGACGAGAGCTTCACCCCGGCCTTCGACACCACCGGCGTCCTCACCAGCGCAAAGTAGGGCGTTCGTCGATGATTTTTCTGGGACGGGGATTAAAAAATCATCGAGAGGATCGCCTGTTCAATAGTTGCCAAAATAGCCGCGTCCCAAAAAGACTGGTTATTGGGCGTTGACAGTTGGCGAGCCGTAGGTAAAATATCGACTTGTCCTGGGGACGTAGCTCAGTTGGGAGAGCGCTGCCGTCGCATGGCAGAGGCCGAGGGTTCGACTCCCTTCGTCTCCACCCTTGGATTTGATAAGCCGCTGACATTGTGTCGGCGGCTTTTTTTAAAAGAAAGGGCTTTACCATGGCCGAGCTTGAGTCCCAACCATTGTCCGACGAGGAGCGCGCTGAGTTGGAAGAGCTCCGCGCTGAGAAGGCCCGCCGCGAGGCTCGGGAAGAGGCCCGTCGCGAGCGCGAGGAGCTGGCTGCCCTGCGTGCCGAGCGTGCGAAGGCCGAGGTGGTCGCCTCGAACGCCGCATCCGAGCGCAAGCCCGCGCCCGCACCCAAGCCCGCTGCTGCGAAGCCTGCACCTGCCGCGCCCAAGCCTCAGCCTAAAAAGGTGGCTCATCCCAAGTCCGTCGAGCCCAAGCCGAGCCGTGACGAGATGACCTTTGCCCAGCGCATGGTTACCTCCAAGGAACCTACGGGCGAGAACGAGATCCCTGGCATGGCGCCGGCTCAAAAAATCATCATTGTCCTTGCCCTCATCGCGTTTGTCATCTTTATGGGCTACACGATCCTGACCAGCATGGGCCTGCTCTAACCTATTTGCATCGGGCGTTATGTCCGCATCCTCTGCTCTCGTCTAACCCTCAAATTCTGTACCACACATCCGAAAGGTCGCCCCATGGCTTTGACCGACATCTCGCATCCCACCGACATTGCAATGCTCACCGATCTGTACGAGCTCACTATGGCCCAGGGCCTGTGGGAGAGCGGCAAGGCCAATGAGCAGGGTTGTTTTACCGCGTTTTACCGCGACCATCCCTTTGGCAGCGCCTATGCCGTCATGTGCGGCACCGCCGAGCTGCCCGAGCTGGTCGAGAACCTGCGCTTTACGCCCGAGGATATCGACTACCTCGCATCGCTTGAGGCCCCGGCCGGCGGCGCGATGTTTAAGTCCGCATTCCTCGACTATCTGCGCGATTTTCGTGCGCATGTAAACATCGACGCCGTGCCCGAGGGCGAGCTCGTCTTTCCGCGCGAGCCCATGGTGCGCGTCACCGGCCCCGCGCTGGAGTGCCAGCTGCTCGAGACGGCGCTGCTCAACATCGTCGGGTTCCAGACGCTTGTCGCCACCAAGACGGCGCGCGTGGTGTTGGCGGCGGATGGTCGTCCCGTCGCCGAGTTTGGCCTGCGCCGCGCCCAGGGTCCCGATGGCGGTCTGGCCGTCGCCCGCGCAAGCTATGTGGCCGGCTGCTCGTCCACGTCTAACGTGCTTGCCGGGCGCCGTTACGGCATCCCCGTCTTTGGCACGCATGCGCACAGCTGGGTGATGAGCTTTGACTCCGAGCTCGAGGCCTTCCGCGCCTTTGCCAAGTCGAGCCCCAAGAATTGCACGCTGCTCATCGACACCTACGATGTGCGCGAGGGCTGCGAGCATGCCATTACGGTTGCCAAGGAGATGGAGGCGGCGGGCGAGCGCCTGTCGGCTATTCGCATTGACTCGGGCGACCTCGCCAAGCTCTCCAAGTATGTCCGCGGTCGTTTCGATGCCGAGGGCCTGCCCTATGTGGGGATCTCGGTTTCTAACGATCTGGATGAGTACACGATTCAGTCGCTGCTCGACCAGGGCGCGCCCATCGATAGCTTTGGCGTGGGCACCAAGCTCGCGACCTGCTACGACCAGCCGGCGCTGGGCGGCGTGTACAAGCTTTCCGCCCGCCGTGCGAGCGAGGCCGACCCGTGGACGCCGGTGGTCAAGCTCTCCGAGCAGCCCTACAAGCGCACGATCCCGGGCGTGCAGCGCGTGCGCCGTTATTACGACGGCTTTGGCGGCCCGGTCTGCGACATGATCTACGACGAGGACCATCTGGTGGGGGAGGGCGCCGCGCGCGGCAATACCCTCGTGGCCGTGAATGATGCCGCCCTGGTGACCGACGTGTCGGAGCTTGAGTATCGCGAGCTGCTGGTGCCGATCGTGCGCGATGGCAGCGCAGTGGCTCCGCGTGAGAGCATCCAGGACGCGCGCGAGCGCTGTGTTTGGGCGCTCGATCATCTGGACGCAGCTTTCAAGCGCTTCCTGTACCCGCAGACCTATGTGGTGGGCATGGAGCAGGGCCTGGCTCAGGTGCGCGACGAGCTCGTGCGCAAGAACATGGCCGCGGCCTCGGCTTTCCCCTGGGCAAAATGATCAGCATGCGACGGAAGATAACGGATCATTTTCTCGCTTGCCCGTTCGCCCGTTCGCTGAACAGTTGATTGGTTTGACGTATGACGACTTCTTATAAAACGATGGTGGTAAAGATCGGTTCGTCCACGGTGGTGGGCGCCGATGGCAAGGTCAACCGCGCCTTTATCGGCGGACTTGCCGATCAAGCCGCAGCGCTGCGCAAGCTCGGCTGGCGTCTGGTCGTGGTGAGCTCGGGCGCTATCGCCTGTGGCTATCCCGTGTTGGGCTTCGACCGCAAGCCGGTCGGCGACCTTCCGAGCCTGCAGGCCTGCGCCTCGGCTGGTCAGTGCATCATCTCGTCGGCCTACGACGAGGAGTTCCATGCGCGCGACCTGCTCACCTCGCTCGTGCTGCTCACGCGTCACGACACGGCGCGTCGCACGTCCTACCTGCACGCGCGCGACGCCCTGCTGCGTCTGGTGGAGCTGGGCGTGGTGCCGGTCGTCAACGAGAACGACACCGTTACCGTCGACGAGATCAAGTTTGGCGACAACGACACGCTGGCGGCGCTCGTGAGCTGCCTGGTTTCCGCCGACCTGTGCGTGACGCTGTCCGACATCGACGGCCTCTACACCGCCAATCCGCACGAGGATCCGACGGCCGAGTTTGTCCCGGTCGTGCATAAGATCGATGCCAAGATCATTGCCTCGGCGGGTGATTCTTCGACCTCGGTGGGTACGGGCGGCATGATCACCAAGATTCGCGCGAGCCGCATCCTGATGACGGCGGGCATTCAGAGCGTGATTTGCTCGGGCGAGGACCCCGATGCCCTCGTGCGTCTCGCCCGCGGCGAGAGCGTGGGAACCCTGTTCGATCCGCCGGCGGAGCGCCTGGACATCGCACCCCGCAAACTGTGGATCGCGCTGGGCGACAAGGCCCACGGCTCGGTGACGGTTGATGACGGTGCTGCGAAGGCGCTGGTCAGCCGTGGCTCTTCCCTGCTTGCGGTGGGTATTCGCGAGGTCGATGGCCAGTTTGCCGAGGGCGATGTGCTCGATGTGTGCGATCCGAGCGGTATGGTCGTCGCCCGCGGTATCGCCGAGGCCGATTCGGACGTGCTGGAGCTTGCAGCCGGCCGCCGCCAGGACCAGATCGCCAGCAACCGCCTGCTCGCTAACCTGGCCGAGAAGCCGGCGATACACAGGGATAACTTGATCGTATTTGCATAAAGAAAGACAGCGCTGCGGATCGTTTCCTGCAGCGCTGTCTTTCTCGTGCCGGCACTTGGGGACGTTCCTTATGTGCCGGCACTTTGGGACACTCCTTAGCTAGAAGATCCGGCGCAGGTCTCCGCGGTTGAGCGCTTCGTCGAAGAGGTGCTTGAACACCACGCTGCCGTGCAGGCCGTCGTGCTCGAACTCGTTGGTCACCCAGGCATGCGAGTTGCCCACGCGGCTGAGCGTATCGAGCTGCATGCCCGAATCGACGTACATATCGTCGAAATACACCGCGGCCTGGAGTGGCACCTCGTTGCAGGCTAGGCGCTGCGGGTCGTAGATCTTGTCCCAGCTGGTGTCTTCCATCAGCAGGTCCATGGCGGGCTTAAACGGCATAAGCTCGGGCATCTGCTCAAACATCCACGGGAACATGGCCTCGCCGGTAAACATGAGCGGGCGCGCGAGTGTGTCGAACTCGGCACGATGGGCCTTCTCCTCTGCTGCGGCCCAGCGAATGGGCATGGTGTCGCCGTCGGCGTAGATAAACTCCTGCAGCGTCCAGTACAGCGGGTTTGTACGCGTGTTGGTGCGCTCGAAGGCGCGCATCAAAAAGCTGTCGGATACCGAGGAGCCGCAGCTAAGCGTACCGTCGCCAGTAACAAACGCGTGATCGATAATCCAATGCATGCGCTCAAAGCTCGGCTTCATGCCAAAGTCGCTGCCCATGAGCTGTAGGCGCTCGACCGTCATCGGCGAGCCGTCGGGCAGCACGGGCTTCTGGGCCTCGAGTGCATCGGCCAGGGCTGCCACGCGGTCGACGTCAGCGGGGTAGCGGTCGTAATACTGCTGCGTCTTGGCGGCCATGCGCGGGAAGGTGTGCGCGTAGACCTCGCTTGCGCTCGCCGGCACGTGGGGGATGCCGCCGCAGGTAAAGCTTGCCGCTATGCCCTCGGGGAAGAGCGACAGATAGCTCAACGTCAAAAAGCCGCCGTAGCTCTGCCCGAGTGTGACCCAGGGCTTGCCGCCAAAGCCCACCAGGCGCAGGTACTCAAAATCGCGCACGATGGAGCTGGCGAGGTGGCGCTTGAGGAAATCCGCCTGCGAGCGTGCGGCATCGGAGCCGGCCGCCGTCGCGCGCTCACCCAGTGCCTTGATCGTGCGTCCGTCCACGCAGCTACTGCGTCCGGTGCCGCGCTGGTCGGGAAGGACCACGCGGAAGTGCTTGACGGCCTCCTCGATCCAGCCGTCGCTTGTGGGCGACAGCGGACGTGGGCTCTCGCCGCCGGGGCCGCCCTGCAAAAACAGGAGCAGCGGCAGATCGTCGTTGATGCGGTCGGGCGCGCAAACCACGCGGTAGAAGAGCTTGATGCTCTCGGGCGCGCCGGCGATGGGTGCCGGCATAGCGCCGCGGCGCATGGTACTGCCGACGGCCAGGAGCATCGGCTCCAGGCCGCGCCAGTCAAGGGGGACGTCGATGCTGTGGTCCTCGACGTAAAGGCCGGGGACGTGGTACGAAGTGATGAGGGCCATGTGAGTCTTCCGTTCGTTGCGGTGTTTCGGGTTGACCAATTCTACCGCCGCGGGCGAGGCCATGCGCAAATCGGCTACCATGGTTGCAAACTTCTAGGAGAAAGGGCCGCCCATGTCGGTCGATATAGCCACGTATGTCCACGATCTTGCCGTTGCCGCCAAGGCAGCGTCGGCCTCGCTTGCCACGGCGAGCGATGAGCAGCGCCAGGAGGCCGTGCGCGCCATGGCCGCAGCACTGCGCAACGGTGTCGACTCCATCGTCGCCGCCAACGAGCTCGATATGTCCGCCGCGCGCGATGCGGGCACTTCGGCCGGTCTGCTCGACCGTCTGCTGCTGACGCCTGAGCGCGTCGAGGGCATGGCCGCCGGTTTGGAGAAGCTCGCCGAGCTGCCCGATCCCGTCGGCCGCGTGCTCGACCACCGCGTGCTTGCGAGCGGTGTGGACCTGACCCGCGTGAGCGTGCCGTTGGGCCTGGTCGCCATGGTCTACGAGGCGCGCCCCAACGTGACGGCCGACGCCGCAGGCATCTGCATCCGTACCGGCAACGCCTGCATTCTACGCGGCGGCTCGCTGGCCTATCACTCGTGTGCCATGATCGCCGAGCTGCTGGCCGATGCGCTCGAGGCCAAGGGCTTCCCGCGCGAGGCCGTGTCGATGATCGAGTCCACCGACCGCGAGGCCACCGGCGAGCTCATGAAGCTCCGCGGTATTGTCGACGTACTCATTCCGCGCGGAGGTGCAGGCCTGATCCAGCGCTGCGTGCGCGAGTCGCTTGTGCCGGTGATCGAGACGGGCACGGGCAACTGCCACATCTACGTGCATGAATCCGCCGACTTTGATAAGGCGCTCAACATTATCGTTAATGCCAAGACCCAGCGCGTAGGCGTGTGCAATGCCGCCGAGTCGCTGCTGGTCGACCGTGCTGTGGCCGATGCGTTTTTGCCCGCGGTCGTGACCGTGCTGCATGACCACGGCGTGCTGATTCACGGCGACGAGGCAACCTGCGCCGCATGCGCCGATGCCGGGCTTGTGGAGGGCGATGACTACGTCGCCGCGACTGAGGAGGACTGGGGTCGCGAGTACCTGGCGCTCGAGATGAGCGTGAAGGTCGTGGCAAACGAGGACGAGGCCATCGCACACATCAACCGCTACGGCACGATGCACTCCGAGGCCATCGTTGCCGAGGATACGGATGCTTGCGAGCGCTTCCTCGATGTTGTCGATGCCTCGGCCGTGTACTCCAACGCCAGCACTCGCTTCACTGACGGCGGCGAGTTTGGCCTGGGTGCCGAGATCGGCATCTCGACCCAAAAACTCCACGCCCGTGGCCCCTTTGCCGCCGAGGCCCTCACCACCTACAAATACAAGCTCCGCGGCACCGGCCAGGTCCGTCCCTAACGCCCGCGCAAACAAAAACCACCACAAAGGTGCCTGTCCCCTTTGTGGTGGTTTTAGGTGGCGTTGACGGTTAGGCCTGGAAGGTATCTCGGTCGGGGGCGAAGGACTGCATGGCCGCGATGGTGCGGTCAAAGAGCTCGGGGAGCTCCCAGCCCAACATCTCGGCGCCCTGCGAAATCACGTCGCGCGAGCAGCCGGCGGCAAAGCGTTTGTCCTTGAACTTCTTCTTGAGCGACTTGGTCGTAAAGTCCATAACGCTCTTGCTCGGGCGCATGATGACGGCAGCGCCGATCAGGCCGGTGAGCTCATCGCAGGCAAACAGGATCTTTTCCATCTGCAGCTCGGGCTTGGGTAGTGAGGTGTTGAAGTCCGACGTGTGCGTCTGGATGGCGCGAATGAGCTCGGGAGACGCACCTTCGCCCTCAAGAATCTCGGCAGCATAGATGGTGTGGTTAATGGGGTCGTCCTCATGCTCCTCCCAATCCAGGTCGTGCAGCAGACCGACGATGCCCCAAAACTCCTCGTTCTCGGGGTCGAACTCGCGCGCAAAGTAGCGCATAGTGCCCTCGACCGTCTCGCCATGGGTGATATGGAACGGGTCCTTGTTGTGCTCATTGAGCAGTTCGAACGCGCGGTCGCGGGTGATTCCGGCGGTAAGCGGCTCTGCCATAAGAGACTCCTTGTGCTCGTGGGTATCGATAAGAATGAATACTACTAGAACAAGAAAACCACCACAAAGGTGCCTGTTCCCTTTGTGGTGGTTTTTGGCGCGGATGGGTTAGTTGAGGGCGGCTTGGGCTAGGCGGGCTTCGGCGGCCTCCTCGGTGACGCCAAGGGCCACGGCGAACTCCTCGATGGAGCGGCGTTTGGCCTCCTTGAGTACGCGCATGTAGTAGGAGCTGGGTTTTTTATCAGCTTCCTCGGCCTGGCGAATGCGGTGCATCATGGTCTTTGCCACGCGGACCGTCTCGGGCGCGCCCAGCTTGAGCTGCTGCTTAAAGTGTGTCTCCTCAAGCGAGCTGTTGCGCTCGGTAAAGGTGTCGCACTCCAGCTCGTCATAGTGGCTCAGCAGGTGCTCGGCATCTTGCTGAGAGATGGCGGCGTGCAGACGGTCGGCCTGCGCCACGGGGTACATGAGGATCGTCTGCGCATGTCCCTGCTTGGTCTCGAGCAGCAGCATGGGCTGCGGTGTGTCGTCCCTAAAACCGACGACGGTGCAGACTCCCTGGCCCGGATGAATGACGTGTTGACCGATTGAGAACATGCTACCTCCAACTTATACGAATTTACGTATGTCTAGAATAACACGCTGACGTGCGCAAACCCGTACTTTATGCAGGAAAAGCACACAACTCTGATAGGTAAGAGTATTCGATAACAGACGCAGCTCATTCACACCTTTATGCATTTTCAACGCCTGCATAATCTGCAGGCAGACCGGCATCTTTGAGTGACTCCATACAAGCTGTAGTCATTTTTGTGCATATGCAATATCTATTAGCTTTACCCTGCGACAGTGCCCGTCGCTTGTGATAGAGTGCTACAAACTCTGGCTTTTGCCCTACGAGTGACCAAGAGCTCGGGGGCTTTAACACAAGGAGGATCTATGCCCGAGAAGATTGAAGAGCTGGTACGCGCTGCGCTTGCTGCGGCCCAGGAGGCCGGCGACCTTTCCGCATTTGAACTTGACGATTGCGCTATCGAGCGACCGGCTGACACTTCTCATGGCGAGTGGACCTCTACCATGGCCCTGAAGTCCGCCAAGCTGGCTCATTGCGCCCCGCGCAAAATCGCCGAGGCCGTCGTTGCCCATATGCCCGAGGATCCCGCGATCGAGAAGGTCGAGATCGCCGGCCCTGGCTTCATCAACTTCTACCTCTCCGTTGCCGTCAAGAATGCCATCTTTGGCGAGGCTCGCGAGAAGGGTATGGACTTCGCTAAGTCCAACGTCGGTGGCGGCCTGAAGACCCAGGTCGAGTTCGTCTCCGCCAACCCCGTCGGTCCCATGCACATCGGCCATGGCCGCTGGGCCGCTCTGGGCGACTCCCTTTGCCGCGTTATGGACCACGCCGGTTACGACATCCAGCGTGAGTTCTACATCAACGACCACGGCTCTCAGATGAACACCTTCGGCAACTCCATCAGCACGCGCTATATGCAGCTTGCCGACATCATCGCCAAGCAGGGCGTGGATATCGATGAGGCTCACAAGCTGCTGATCGCCGACCGCGACGCCTTCGTTGCCGACGAGAACGACGAGCATCCCGAGACCCATCCGTACCAGGATAACTTTGCCGAGACCCTTGGCAAGGACTCCTATGGCGGCGACTACATCATCGACGAGGCCGCCGAGTTCTGGCGCACCGACGGCGATAAGTGGGTCAACGCCGATCCTCAGGAGCGCATGGAGAGCTTCCGCGAGCGCGGCTATGTGAAGATGGTCGACAACATGCGCGACCTCTGCCACGCCGTCAATTGCGACTTCGATCGTTGGTACTCCGAGCGTTCGCTGTACGTGAAGGACACCGAGGGCGAGACCGCCGGCACCTCTGCCGTCGACCGCGCTTTTGAGAAGCTCGACAAGATGGGCTACCTCTACACCAAGGACGGTGCCCTGTGGTTCCGCTCCACCGACCTGGGCGATGACAAGGACCGCGTCCTGATCAAGTCCGACGGCGAGTACACCTACTTCGCCTCCGACGTTGCCTATCACTGGGATAAGTTCCAGCGCGTCGACCACGTCATCGACATCTGGGGCGCCGACCACCACGGCTACATCGAGCGCGTCCGCTGCGTCTGCGACGCTCTGGGTTACCCCGGCAAGTTTGAGGTTCTGCTGGGCCAGCTCGTCAACCTGCTGCGTAACGGCAAGCCCGTCCGTATGTCCAAGCGCAAGGGCACCATGGTGACCCTGCAGGAACTCGTCGACGAGGTCGGCTCCGATGCCGCTCGCTACACGCTCATCTCCAAGAGCTCCAACCAGATGGTCGACTTCGATATCGAGGCCGTCAAGAAGCGCGACAACTCCAACCCGGTGTACTACGTGCAGTACGCTCACGCCCGCGTGTGCTCCATTCTGCGCCGTGCCGCCGACGTTACGCCCGAGCAGGCTGACGAGATGGGCATGAAGGCCGTCGCCGCCAAGGCCATCGGTGAGAACGTCGATTACTCGCTGCTGACCGACCCGACCGAGCTCGCCCTTTCGCGTAAGCTCAATGAGCTCACCGACCTCATCGCCAGCTGCGCTCGCGACCGCGCCCCGTTCCGTCTGACGCACTTTGCCGAGGAACTCGCCGGCGACTTCCACAGCTTCTACGCTGCCTGCCAGGTTTTGCCGAGCGAGGGCCGTCCCGTCGACCCCGAGCTTTCGCGCGCCCGTCTGGCCGCTTGCGATGCCGTCCGCGTGACGCTCGCCCTGGTGCTCACCCTTGTTGGTGTCTCCGCTCCCGAGCAGATGTAATCTGCGGGTCATTTGACCGTGCAGGTTTGGTTTAACTGAACCTTGAAAGCCCGATCTCCTACTGAACTGCCTCCCATTTCTTGGACATGAGAAATGGGAGGCTTTCTTTATGCGCGT
>OBZZ01000122.1_pt1 | contig 73018 bp, 68 predicted proteins | sample 1501451 | NCBI WGS metagenome assembly OBZZ01 (sample SAMEA2580274, study PRJEB22360) | human gut metagenome | biome: human gut; feature: human-associated habitat; material: faeces | place: Denmark | collected 2008/2010
TGTTTTTGTCGATGTTAGCTTTATTGGTTGCAATGTTATCCTTATTAGTTGCAATCTCAGCTTTGTTTGTAGCAATGTCACCAGTATTTTTATCAATTGCAGTTTTATTGTCCGCAATTTTTTGTTTGTTCGTCGCAATATTATCTTTATTGGTGGCAATGTCAGCCTTGTTTGTTGCAATATCACCTACATTTTTAGCGATTGCAGTTTTATTTGTATCAATAGCAGTTTTGTTAGCTTCAGCTTTATCGTCAACTTTTTTCAATTGAGATACATTAACAGCATCTTTATCAGCGATACCATCTGCTACATTCGTAACATTCAAATTCCCAGCATTGATACCTTTGTCACCATCAATTTTTACAGTTTCATTACCGCCAGCATTATTGAAAGATGCACTGTTTAATTTAGAAAGATCTTTCTTCAAGGCTACAGAGATTTTCTTATCATTTCTAGCAACCGTAACATTATCGTCACCAGAAAAATCTACTGTATTTCCTTTTTCAACGGCTACTGGTGTAGCTTCGCCATTAGCAGAAAGGTTCCAACCGTATTTGTTTTGATCAATAGCTTGGTTAATTGCATTAGCTACATTAGCAGAATCCGCCATACCAGCAGTCGCTGTAGCGCTACCATTTGCTACCGTGATATCTTGCTTTTTACCAGAAACTGTAATTTTCTTACCATTAGCTGTAGTACTAATGTATGTATTATCACCATTTACAGCTAATTTACTATTAGCATGGTTTACATCGCCTGTACCAGTATCACCTGTAAAAGCTAGATTAACACTCTTTAACTGTGCCACGTTTACTGCATCTGTATCAGCAGTACCTGCAGCAACATAATTAATTTGACGTGTTTGGTTTGTCGTACCAACAGCAACACCACCTAATTTAGATGTTAGGGCAGCACCACTTAAACCAGCATATATATCTGTACGACTAGCATTAACATTATATCCCGCTACGCCTGAAGCAATATCAGCTATAGATTTTGAACCAACAGCTACACCATCTACTACTTTACCTCTAGCGCCATCACCAACAGCTACAGAACGACTCGCAGATGCATCTGTCGCGGCATTGGGACCAATAGCAATAGAATTAGGTGCTGTAGCACCAGTATTATCTTTATTACCAGCATCAGTTGATTTTATAGATATGTATTTATAAGTGACTTGGTCTACGAGAGCACTAAGCTGAGAACCATTAATTGCATCTGTAGAAGTTGCACTTACTTCACCAGGAGCCACGTGTTTTAATTGACGTTCATAACCTGCAGAACCAAAGGATACAATATCACCTGGTAATGTTTTATCGCCACCAGCCCAAGAAGCAACAGTGCCATTCGGCAATGTATAGCTAGATTGTTTTGATCCACCTATATCAGTATTAGAACCGCCACCAAGAGCAATAGCATTATCGCGATTTGCCCTAGCCCCTGTACCAATAGCAATAGCATTTGTTACATCATCATTTTGTTGACCAGTAGCGCCAGTAGCAGTTCCTGCTAAACGATCCTTTGCATTTGCACCAGTACCAATTGCAATTCCCACATTACCAGACTGACCTTTCATCCCTAATGTGATACCGGATTCGCCAGCCGTCGCCATTGTATACATTGGGGTTCTCATATCAAAGCCAGTTAAACTTTGAACAGCACTACGCAAGTCCCCAGTTTGAGTCGCTCCATCACTTGTAGTGTAAATAACTTTTATACCATCAGCTTTAACTACATCATCGCCACCAATAACAATAGAAGAGTGGCCTTTGGCTAATGTATTTCCCCCGATGGCGATTGCTTGCTCCCCAATTACTCTTGCACCTTCATTATTATAGTTACCACCACCAATAGCGATCCCTTGTGGACTACCAGTAGCAACACTAGCGTTAGAACCAATAACAACAGAATTTCCGCCAGCAGCAGCTGCTTTATAACCAAAACCTACAGCTTTGTCTCCAGTAACAGAAGCACTTGGCCCCAACCCTACTGCTGAAGCAGGCAAGCCAGCAGGCACATCATTTGACGCCATAGAAATGCTAGCACTAGACATTGCTAATGCAGCAAAGATAGTTGCTACAACAGTTTTCTTTTTCCCACTATTATTCTTAGCGAACTCAGATACTACTACGTAACAATTTTTTGATTTGCTCCAAACCACTTTGAAAATCTTATTCATATTTTCTCCTATAAACTATATTAATGCTCCCTCTATGCTTCTTCATATGATAAATCATATGAGAATTTCAATATTTTCAATATGTTAAGTATATCAAAACCTTTAATACACTATCAAGCATTTTCACCTATTTTTCACAATTTCAAGCATCACAAAAATAGCTTAGCAATGCCTTTTATGGTGATTCATATCACATAATCATATAAAATACGGGCTTATTTTATACCATACTGAAGAGATAAAATGAATATAAACTCATAATCAATTATTTAAATTTCATTTATGAGATTATATATACTAAAAAAACATGTATGCAACTAGATATTATGGACTAAGTTACATGTCATCACTGTAGATATAATTAATTCATTAAATTTTTATAAAGCTTTATATGTTCTCCTTTAATCAATGATTGAGTTACTACACCTTTCAAAAAATATACTCAGATTATTGTCGATTAAGTTGAACCTCTTATACATCACTATAATCCTGTTATACAGCATTTAACTTATCATGTATTACTTTTAGGTTATTATGCTTCAGTTTTTGTCAACATTTAATCGAATTCGTCTTACATTACATAATAAAAAGCTATCTCATAGAAATCACAATCTACGAGATAGCTTTATTACTAATTTATATAATTAAATTAGAGAACAAATTAGCTTACTTTAAAAACATATAAACTTTGTTCGTGTGCTAATTGTATTCGCTTATGCAAACGTCTAATATATGTACGATATATTTCTTGTGCTTCTTCAACGGATATAATATCAAAATGAATTCCGTCCCCTACCGGCAATTGGCTTAACCTAGGTAAATCTGCCGTAATCACAGTACCAATTTTTGTATACCCACCTGTAGTTTGCCGATCTGCCATGAGCACTATAGGGTTGCCATCAGAAGGAACTTGAATAGAACCAAAAACAGCTCCATCGGAAATAATATCCGCACTATCGATATGCTCTATAACAGGGCCATCTAAGCGGAAGCCCATACGATCACATTGTACAGTCAACGTATATATTTTACTGCCAAAGGTCTTGATCCCTTTCTCTGTAAAATACTTTGCTTGATTCCCGAGAACAACACGTAAAGGTTCGTGACACTCACGACCGCCGCGGTTATATAAGGCAGTATTGAATAAGTTATGACCACCATAGAAGTCGCACACATGCACTTCATCTCTAGTAAATGCTTTAATGCCAAACTGATCGCCCGCTTGTAATGGACGCCCCTCAAAACCACCTATTTTAGCCTTTGTATGAGTGGATACGCTACCGTTAATAGCGGGAACATCGATACCACCAGAGAAAGCAATATACATACGCACTCCACATTGGCTGAAGCCACCAGAAATGATATCCCCTTCGTGACAAATAAAAGGTATATATCTAGGCACGACTACATTGTTAATGGTTGGGTGCATGTCGGCCCCTGTAAAAGCAACAATACATGTACCTTGAACAGTTAGCGTAGGAGGTAACACGGTACATTCTAAAGCACCTAGAGGTTCCTTGTTTCCTACTAGAGCCTGTCCTAAGAGATAGCTTTCACTATCCATAGGACCAGCCACAGGCATACCATATTGTTGAAAGCCAACGCGACCAGAATCTTGAATCGTAGTGTACATCCCTGGCGCATCTACGCGGATTAAAGCAGCCTTAAACTCATTTATACCCACGTAACTCACCTACCTCTACTTCATACATAGATGGAATATATTCCATACCCAAGGATTTAATCTTATGGAATTCGTTTTCATCGATAGACACATAACGAACGTAGTCTCCGGCTTGCAATAGTGCAGCTTGTTTCTTAGACATGTCATACATAGTCACAGGTGTGCGTCCAATAATCTGCCAGCCTCCAGGAGAATCTGATGGATATGTACCAGTCTGTTCTCCTGCAATACCTACAGAGCCGGCAGGAATCAAAGTTCTTGGTGAAGACAACCGCGGCGTTGCAATGCGTGGATCCATGCCACCTAAATAGGTAAATCCAGGAATAAAGCCTAGCATATAAACTAAATAATCTGTACCACTATGAATGGATACGACCTCATCTTCACTTATATGATTGTAAGAGGCTACAAAGCCTAAGTCTGGACCAAACTCACCACCATATACGGTGGGTATTTCAACAATCGTAACGAGTTCATTTGCGCTATCCATTACCGATTCTTGCAATGTGGGTTCAAGAATTTTACAAATATCTGAATACGTATATACCATTGCATCATATTGAACAAGCAATGCACAGTATGTAGGAACAAGTTCAATAATTCCATCTAGCTGTAAGACTTTAATCTGCTCTATAACTTGTCGGATTTGTCGATTAATCTTTGGATCGATTACTTGACCAAAATCAATAGAGATAGCGCAATCCCCTACAGGTGAAATTGTAGGTTTCATATGTACCTCCTGCTATAACTAGAAAGGACCATCACATTCAAGCCGAACGTAATGGTGCTTTCACAGATAATTAATTAACCTAGTAACTTAGCAATGCCTTTTAAAGATGTAACACCAATATAAGATGTTACAAGCACTACAATCCAACCGGTATAATATAAAAGTTTATTGTGTTTGTATGCCCCTACGATTTCAGATTTATGAGTAGCAACGAGCATAACTGCCAACGTAACAGGCAAGATTAGACCGTTTACAGAGCCCGCTAAAATCAATAGAGATGCTGGTTTACCAATAAAGATTAAGATACATGTAGAAATAAAAATAAACGCCATAATAGTCAATTTTTCATTTCGCTCTACAATCTTAAATAATGTTTTTAAGAAGGATACTGATGTGTAGGCAGCCCCTACTACAGAGGTCAATGCAGCACAGAAGAACACTATACCAAATAATTTATGTCCGATTTCACCAGCGCCGAGAAGAAATGCAGAACCAGCTGGATCCTTAGAGTCTAGTACATAACCCATAGATACCACACCAAGAACAGCTAAGAACAATAATATACGAACTAGGGCATCAACAGACATGCCCATAATTGCTGCACGACGTACATCCTTTAAATGTTCTTGCCCTGTAATACCAGCATCAATGAGGCGGTGACCACCAGAGAATGTTATATATCCACCTACGGTACCTCCAATAAGAGTTATCGTAGCAAGCCACGGATAATTCGTAGGTACTATCGCATGAGTTACTGCTGTCCCTACTGGGGGATTCGTTGAGAATGCTACATAAGCAATAAGGACAAGCATAACAGTACCGAGTACTTTAGCCGTATTATCTAGAACCCCACCCATTTTCTTGGATGTAAATAGTAAGATGCCCAAAATACCGCTAATAGCGGCCGCTGTTGTTGTGTCGATACCAAATATAATATTGAGGCCCATAGAGGCACCACCAATATTACCGATATTAAAGGCCAATCCACCAAGGGAAATCAAAAATGCCACTACATAACCAAGGCCTGGTAATACCTTATTCGCAATATCTTGACCGCGCATTTGGGATACACCAATAATCGTCCACACATTAAGCTGTGCAATAAAAGAGAAAATAACGGATACAACGATAGCAAATGCAAAGTCTGCTTTCAACTCATTTGTAAATGCTGCCGTTTGTAACATAAAGCCAGGTCCAATGGAAGACGTGGCCATTAAGAAAGCTGCCCCTAATAGGACAGAGAAACTCGCTTTACCTGTAATTGGTTTCATAGGAACCTCCACATATAATAATTAATCTATGCCATACTTATTGCTTAAAGCTCATACTTACATGTAATACTTATATTTGCATTTTCTGTTGGTATCAATTAAGCATTTATTTTAATGTATTTAATAATGTTATCGGTGTTGAAAATTCGCCACTGTTACACCAGCTTTTGTGAGCCCCTCCCGAATATACCTTGTGAAAGCTATCGCTTCTGGGTTATCACCATGAACACATACGGAATCAGCCACAATATCAATGGTCTTCCCCGTATTAGTAACAACCTTACCCTTTGTAACCATCATGATAACTCGGTCTAAAGCCTCTTGCGGATCTTTAATGAAAGCACCTACTTCTGTACGGGGGACCAATGTTCCCTCCTCTGTATAGCCACGATCGGCAAACACTTCCTGTATAACAGGAATACCTCGTCGCTGTGCCTCTTGAGCAATATAGCTACCACTCAATACCATGGCCGCGATATTAGGGTTTACCGCTTGTAAACCATCTAAAATTGCATCGGCTAGTACAGACGTAACACAGGCTGTATTGTAAAAAGCACCATGTAGTTTCATATGCTGTAAAGTAATGTCATAACTATCACAAAAAGCTTGAAGTGCACCTAGTTGGTACATCATATAGGCTTTTGCCTCAGCAGGATTTACTGCCATCGCACGACGACCAAATCCCATCAGATCTGGATAACCAGGATGCGCCCCTACAGCAACGCCTTTTTCCTTACATATGCGGACAGTCGCATCCATAATAAGAGGATCTCCAGCGTGCCAACCACAAGCAATATTAGCACTTGTTACGTGATTTAATACTTCACTATCCATACCTAATGTATAGTTACCAAAACTTTCACCTAAATCACTATTTAAATCTACATAATGAGACATATACTATTACCTCTCCATCTTCATTTATTTTATAAATTCTATAGAATATCGAATTTAATGATACGATTATACTAAACAGATCGATGTGTTAGCAATGATTTTTATCATGTATACAAAATTCTTTTATAACCAAAAAAACCACAAGATTTTAATCTTGTGGTTTGTATGTAAACTCAATTTTTTTATCTGACTCTACTATATCCAGTCATAAGCTCATAAACCGTATTTTGTATATTGTCCGACTCTGTTATTTCAGAAACGGCACAAATAAAATTGGGATACGCTTGCCAAACAATATCAGCATTTGTCGTTTTAATCCCCCCAATAGCAACAATAGGAAACTTACTAAATTGCTTTGCCCAATATACATAAGAAATTCCTACAGGATTAGCATTGGGTTTTGTCTGTGTAGAAAAAATAGGCCCTACCCCAATATTACCTATAATAAATGTATCCAATATATCAATTACCCCCTACAAAGCTAACGATCTCTAATCTATCAGCAGCCGTTAATTTAGTGGTTGTATATGCTTCCTTACTAAGAATCTCTCCATTAAGCTCAACTACAAAGTGTTTACCAGAATAACCTAATTCATCAAGAACCAAATGAAGTTGCTCACCTACAACATGCTTTGGTTCTCCATTAACAATCAAATCCATAATGATCTCCCATATGAAAAAGCTTATAAAATATCAATATATTCTTCTTGTAAAGCTTTATTCATACTGCGTACAGCACAAAACTTGCCACACATCGAACAGGTTTCACTATGGTCTTCCTCCGGTGCTCTACTTTCACGAATAGAACGAGCCCGTTCAGGATCAATGGCACAAGCATATTGTGCTTCCCAGTCGAGGACTTGACGAGCCTTAGCCATAGTGTCATCTATATCTCTTGCATTAGGAATACCACGAGCAATATCTGCAGCATGCGCCGCTATTTTGAAAGCCATAATTCCATCTTTTACATCATCTGCATTTGGTAAGGCTAAATGCTCCGCTGGTGTCACATAGCACAAGAATGACGCCCCATGCATACCCGCTACGGCACCACCAATGGCAGCCGTAATATGGTCGTAGCCAGGAGCAATATCTGTTACGAGTGGCCCCAACACATAGAAGGGCGCTCCATCACACAAGGACTCTTGTATTTCCATATTCATTTGTATTTGATGTAAAGGTACATGCCCAGGTCCTTCAATCATAGCTTGTACACCATATTGTTTCGCTCGTTTTGCCAATTCACCAAGCCTTACAAGCTCTTCAATTTGGCACACATCAGTTGCATCAGCCAAGCAACCTGGACGACAAGCATCACCTAAAGACAAAGTAACATCATATTCTTTGCAAATCTTTAAGATTTCATCAAAGTATTCATAGAATGGATTTTCATGGCCTGTCATGCTCATCCATGCAAATACCAAACTCCCTCCGCGGCTAACAATATTAAGCATCCGTTTATGATTCTTAATTTGATCTATTGTTTTCCTCGTAATACCACTGTGGATAGTAATAAAATCTACACCATCTTGAGCGTGTAATCGGATAGTGTCCAAGAAATCTTGAGCTGTTAATTCACCCAAATCTTTTTGATGATGAATGACACTATCATAGATAGGCACTGTACCAATCATTACTGGCGATGTCTCGATTAATTTACGTCTAAAAATACGAGTATCACCATGAGTAGAAAGGTCCATAATCGACTCTGCTCCAAGTCGAATAGCTCGATTAACCTTTTCAATCTCACTATCATAATCAGTAACATCTTTCGATGTACCTAAATTAACATTGACTTTCGTTCTTAGACGCTTACCAATCCCCTCAGGCGAAATGCTAGTATGCTGCTTGTTACAAGGGATAACAACCTTTCCTGCTGCCACTAGGGAGCGTAACACATCTTCATCCATACGTTCTTTTTCCGCGACTACTTTCATTTCCTTCGTAACTACGCCAGCTATAGCCGATTCCAATTGTGTCATAAACATTTTACATCCTCCTATATAAAAGACATATATAGTTAGGTATGCAAAAACGGGTATCGAACAAAATGATCGATACCCGTATTAAGTATTAGCGTGCTTCCTACGCGGGCATGATCCCGATCAGGTATAAAGGTCAGGTGCTCGCAGCCCTTTCTCAGCCTATATAATAGGCTCCCTTGCATACTCACTATATAATTATGCTTTTAATATTACTACTTTATTTAGATTTGTCAAATGATTATTCTGACACTTATACATCTATTGTTTATTTCTCAGCCTTATCTTGGTCTTTACTATCATCGGAATCTGCTTTTTCAGAGATTACAATATGCCCATCCTTAACATCAGCAAGCAAGTGTTTAGCATCGATGTGATCCAAGTAGAAATCAGTTACATTATCGCGGATTTCAGATTCGATAACACGACGTAATGGACGAGCGCCCATAGTTTTATCATACCCTTGTTCCATCAACAATTCTTTAGCTGCATCAGTTACATCAAGAGTGATGTCTTTCTTAGCCAAAGTCTTATTAACTTGATCGAGCATCAAATCTACGATTTTTTTCAAATCTTCTTTGCTTAATTGATTGAACTCGATAACTGCGTTGAAACGGTTCAAGAACTCAGGGCGGAAGAATGGAGCGATGCGTTCCATTACATCTACTTTATTTTCATCATCATTATCACTGCCATAACCGAAACCTGCATTAGATGTAGCGATGATAACAGTATTTTTAAAGTTTACTGTGTTACCTTGACCATCTGTTAAGCGACCATCGTCCAATACTTGCAAAAGTAATGTAATAACTTGAGGGTCTGCTTTTTCGATTTCATCGAATAATACGATGGAATAAGGATTACGACGTACGCGTTCAGTCAATGTGTTAGAGTTATCTTCATAACCAACATAACCAGCTGTAGCGCCGATTAATTTAGATACGGCTGTGCGATCACTATATTCGGACATATCCAAGCGAATGATTGCATCTTTGTTACCAAACATATCTAGAGCTAATTGTTTAGCTAATTCTGTTTTACCAACGCCAGTAGGACCTACGAATAAGAAGCTACCGATTGGACGGTTACCTTCGTCAAAGCCTGCACGGTTACGACGAATTGCTTTAGATACAGCTTCTACTGCTTTATCTTGACCAATTACATGAGCTTCTAAACGAGATTTCATGTCTTTCAAGCGTTCGATATCGGATGCCCCCATTTGAGATACAGGGATACCTGTCATTCTTTCAACGGCTTCTGCTACATCGTTGACCTTAGCCACTACCTTTTGATTTTCTGTATGGTTATCAAGCTCTGCTTGTAACTTTTGAATACGCATTTTTTCATTAATCGCAGATTCATAGTCTTCTTTTTGAGCATATTCCTCTTGTTTTGCTTTAGCATCAGCAATATCTGCTTCCAATGTTTTAATATCTGTTACAGGATGTTGAGATGCCAAGTGAGCTGCTGTTACATCGATTAAATCAATAGCTTTATCAGGCAAACTACGTTGTGGAATATACTGTACGGAATAATCTACAGCTGCTTTCAACACCGAATCTGGCAATTCAGTATTATGATGCGCTTCGTACAACGGACGAATGCCTTGTAAGATTTTGAAAGTATCCTCTGCAGATGGTGCATTGACCTTAACTTCATTGAAACGACGAGCGAGAGCTGCGTTTTTCATGATTGTGTTACGGTATTCATCTTGTGTTGTAGCACCGATAACTGTCATTTCACCACGGGACAAAGCAGGCTTCAAGATATCTGCCAAGCCTTTAGATCCTTGACCATCACCTGTGGACCCAGCACCCAAAATTTGGTGAATTTCATCGAAGAACAAGATAATATTGCCTGCGGCTTTTACCTCTTTAATAAGGTTTTGAATGTTTTCTTCGAAGGAACCACGGTATTGAGTACCAGCTTCCAATCCGGAAATATCGATGGAAATGATTTCTTTATTTTTAATAGCTGCTGGAACATCACCATTTACAATAGCTTGTGCCAAGCCTTCTACTACTGCAGTTTTACCAACACCAGCATCACCTACAAGTACAGGATTATTTTTAGTACGACGTGCTAAGATTTCTGCTGTTTCTTGGATTTCTTTGTTACGACCAATTACAGGATCGAGTTTACCATCACGAGCTTGTTGAGTTAAGTTTGTCCCCAAACGAGCAAGGATGCCATCTTGTTTAATTTTACCTTGTTGCGCAGCTTGAGCAGCTTGCATTTCCTCATTAGATGGTAATCGACCAGTTTGACGATAAAACGCAAATTCTTCTGGAGTTACTTCGCGACCATTAATCTTATAACTACGTCGTTCTGTGGAATACCCCCCCATATTACCCATCAATTGATTAAACAAATCATTCATGCTAGAAAATTCATTACCAAAGTTGTTAAAGTTGTTGTTCATATATTTTACCCCCTCATACATCATAGAGTTTAACTATTTGACTAATACTATTTTTACTGGGTTTATTTACCCTATGACATTATAATAACCCTTAAAAGTCAAAAAGTCAATAGGTCAAAAGATAAATTTTCAAAATATTTTTGACCTTATATTCTAACAACAAAAAAGGTTCCGTATTTCAGTTGAGGCTTGTCGTCCATCAACTTCCTACGGAACCTTTTTCCTTTACGACATCGGATAACACTACAAGAATGCTATAGCGAAATCATCGTTTCAATTACTATATTTAGTTATTAACCTTTAGTTGCTAGTAAACTATTAACCATAGCTTTCAACGATTCGATTTCAGCTTGTTGTTTATCCAATACTTCTTTTTGTCTACTATTCTCTTGTTTCAAAGAGGTCATTTCATCCTGCATCACATAAATGGAGCTGATTGGACCGCCTTTGTAGCGTTCTGGTACAGCTTTTTTAGCATCGCTGTTACCAAACTTGTGAGTATAGCCGGCATTGATCATATTATGACGTCCACCTACGGAAACACCCACGTTGAACATTGTATCTTCATTAGTATAATGAGCAAGACCTAATGCTGCTGCACTCTTACCACGATAGTTACCATATCCAGCCATCACTTGAGTTGGTTCTAATGGATCATATTGAATTGGTTTCAACGCTGACATAGCCGCCGCATGAGCGCCTACTCGTTGTGTTTCGGATTCAACATTAGCAATTGCATTAGCAAGCTGAGCATTAGATTTTTTCAATTGACCAAGGTTAACTGCATCTGTATCTGCTGTACCAGCTGCAACGCCCTTGATTTGATTGTTGCCATTATTCAAGCCTTCAGTAGTCAAAGACACTGTACCAGCATTTGGATTTTGCGGATTAGCAGGTGTGATAGTCACGCCAGAGCCATTTACAACAGAAGTATTTCCTGTTGCATCTTTGCTCTTAATAGTGTCACCTTTCATAACAGTGGATCCGCCATTATCGTCCTTCACTTCTACACTGGACAAACCATTTAAATCTTTAGCTAATTGTACTTGCAACTTGCCGTCTTTTGCATTAACGCCGATATTGTTATCAGTCAATTTCGCTGCGTCAGCACCACCAACGATTTCAAGTTTTTGATTCAATGTCTTATCGATAACAGTATTTCCATTATCACCAGCAAAATGTAAGCCGTCGTTCATTGTTGCTACGGTCTCTTTTACAGAATTGCCGTTAGCGTCTTTCGTTTCATAAACGATACGATCTTTACCAGCACCAGTACCTGTCAAGCCGTCAGCACCTTTAGCAGCCGTAATAGATGCATTTGCACCATCTTTACCGCGTACGCCCATAGTGCCGTCAGCACCGTTCAATACAACGCCCGGTTTATTATTTGCCACATCGCCTACGGATACACTTTCAAGACCTGTCATATTCTTATTCAAGGAATACGTGAAAGTAGTACCTGTTTGGTCAATAGTGAGATTGTCACCGGCACGGAATTCTACTTCTGTTTTATCGCCAACCTTAGTCGCTGCATTATTGCCTGTCGCTTGGCCGGTGCCTGTAGCACTGCTCTTAGCCATCCAGCCGAAGTCTGCCACCTTATCTTCTACGGCCATCACACGAGTATCTACCGCTTGAATTTGGTCTTCTGTCGCTGCTTGACCGCTCACAGGAGCCTGCCCACGAGTCCAGGTCTTATTGGATAAACCGTTCACAGTACCTTTGTTGTCCTTGTTAACAGTTACATCACCCGCTTTGAGGTCTTTACCTTCTACAGTGCCTTCGGATGTAATATTGCCCTTAGTCTTGATGCTACCATCAGTTCCGTCAAGAACAATATTACCATTACCCAAGTTAACTTTATCAGCCAACTTGATATCGTAATTCGTATGACCGTCAGCAGGATCTACAGTTTCTTCTAGTACCAAATTCGGAGTTTCTGTATTTTTCTTATTAACAGATACTGTTGTTTTAGATGCTGCTGCCGCTTTCTTCACATCACCGATATTCGCCGCATTAGTATCAACATCACCACCGCTCGCTACATTGGAGATGACTTTACCGCCATTGTTTAAGCCTTTATCGGTAAGAGATATTTCGTTAGCACCAGGATTAATGGTCATACCTTTAGGACCATATTGAGTTGTATTCGTACCGTCTGTCACAGTCGTGCCTTCACCACTGATTGTGGACACTGCATTACCGTTTTTGAATTGAGCACTAGTCAAGTCATTCAATTCTTTAGACAATTGCACGTGCAACTTACCGTCTTTTGCATTAACACCGATATTGTTATCGGACAATTTCGCTGCGTCAGCACCGCCAATAACTTCTAACTTTTGATTCAATGTCTTATTAATAACTTCAGGATTATTATCGCCACCAAATTGCAAACCGTCTTTTAATGTTGCTACCTGTTCTTCAGTACCAGCTGCATTAGTATAAACGATGCGATCCGCTTGGCCTGTTTCACCTACATGAGCGTCCCCTTTTCCAGTCTTAATAGTTGCCTTTGCACCATCCGGATTCGTGAGACCTAAACTAGTCATATCAGAAATCTCTTTATTTAAAGAGAATGTAATATCTCTACCAGTTTGATTTACATTTAGGTTATTACCTGCTTTAAAAGTCACTGTATCAGAACCTGTTACAGTACTTGTGGAGTCACCAGAATGAGTTCCGCCATCAGCAGCAGTAGCGACATTCCATGTTGCTAAGGTCTTAACCTTTTGTTCGCCTTCCGGTGTAAGGTTATCTAGCTTATTCGTTGCGGCGTTATTGATTTTAGCCTTTGTATCATCATTGATATCAACAGTTACAACCCCATCTGCAGCAGTTGTAGCAGTCGTCATAGTACCGTTTTTAAAGTTCAAACCTTTCTTTAATGTAACGGTCTTATCTGCACCATCATTATCCTTATAAGTCAGGATAGTAGATTCTGCTACCTTAGTTGGATCGATACCAATTTTGTAAGTTGCTGTATCTTTGTCCGCACTAAGCTCAGGTGTCACAGTAATCGGACCATTAGGATCCGCTGCTGCCATTGTAACCGCTTTAACAGCCTCTTGTTTAACTGCTTTTTCTGTCACGGTTACTGTTACATCATCACCAGCTGCAGAAGTCGTTACAAGGCCCGCACCTTTTACATTAAACTTAACATCGCCTGTACTTAAGGATTTTTCTGTTGTATTACCTGTATCTCCACCTAAGGAAATCTTACGAGCCAAGGCTGCCGTATTAGTTGCAATGTTCTGCGTATTGGTTGCAATATTGCCTTTATTTGTGGCAATTTCTGTAGCATTTTTCGTGATCTTGTCCGCATTCTTTGCAATATTGTCCTTATTCTTATCGATATTAGCCTTATTCGTAGCAATATCATCTTTATTTGTTGCTACTTGTGTATCAACGGCTTTCAATTGATCTTCTGTTGCCGCACGACCACTAACAGGAGTTGTAGTACCAGGTGTCCAGGACGTATTAGTAAGCCCTTCCACCGCAGGTGTTGTCACCTTTGTCGTAGCTGTTACAGTATTAAAGTTTACATCATTTTTAGTCGCTACAGTAAATGTCTTGCCATTTTGTGTAATAGCGATATTAGAACCATCATTAAATGTAACGGTATCTCCACCTGTTACTGTTTCAGCATTACTGTTATTAGCCTTTACCTTCCAAGCAGATAAGCTTTTAACCTTTTGTTCACCATCTGCTGTAAGGTTATCTAGCTTATTTGTTGCCGCATTATTGATTTTAGCCTTTGTATCATCATTGATATCAACAGTTACAACCCCATCTGCACCAGTAGTAGCAGTCGTCATAGTACCGTTCTTAAAGTTCAAGCCTTTTTTTAATGTAACGGTCTTATCTGCACCATCATTATCCTTATAGGTCAACTTAGTAGTCTCAGCTACTTTAGTTGGATCGATACCAACCTTGTAAGTTGCTGTATCTTTGTCCGCACTAAGCTCAGGTGTCACAGTAATCGGACCATTAGGATCCGCTGCTGCCATTGTAACCGCTTTAACAGCTTCTTGTTTAACTGCTTTTTCTGTCACGGTTACTGTTACATCATCACCGGCTGCAGAAGTCGTTACAAGGCCTGCACCTTTTACATTAAACTTCACATCTCCTGTACTTAAGGATTTTTCTGTTGTGCTACCAGTATTACCACCTAAAGAGATTTTACGAGCCAAGGCTGCCGTATTAGTTGCAATATTACCTTTATTTGTGGCAATTTCTGTAGCATTTTTCGTAATATTGTCCGCATTCTTTGCAATATTATCCTTGTTCTTATCGATATTAGCCTTATTTTTAGCAATATCATCTTTATTTGTTGCTACTTGTGTATCAACGGCTTTCAATTGATCTTCTGTTGCCGCACGACCACTAACAGGAGTTGTAGTACCAGGTGTCCAGGACGTATTAGTAAGCCCTTCCACCGCAGGTGTTGTCACCTTTGTCGTAGCTGTTACAGTATTAAAGTTTACATCATTTTTAGTCGCTACAGTAAATGTCTTGCCATTTTGTGTAATAGCGATATTAGAACCATCATTAAATGTAACGGTATCTCCACCTGTTACTGTTTCAGCATTACTGTTATTAGCCTTTACCTTCCAAGCAGATAAGCTTTTAACCTTTTGTTCACCATCTGCTGTAAGGTTATCTAGCTTATTTGTTGCCGCATTATTGATTTTAGCCTTTGTATCATCATTGATATCAACAGTTACAACCCCATCTGCACCAGTAGTAGCAGTCGTCATAGTACCGTTCTTAAAGTTCAAGCCTTTTTTTAATGTAACGGTCTTATCTGCACCATCATTATCCTTATAGGTCAACTTAGTAGTCTCAGCTACTTTAGTTGGATCGATACCAACTTTGTAAGTTGCTGTATCTTTATCTGCACTAAGCTCAGGTGTCACAGTAATTGGACCATTAGGATCCGCTGCCGCCATTGCAACCGCTTTAACAGCTTCTTGTTTAACTGCTTTTTCTGTCACAGTTACTGTTACATCTTTACCAGATGCAGTCGTTTTAGCAAGACCAGCACCTTTAATATTTAAAGTACTATTAGCAAGATTAACATCACCTGTACCAGTATCTCCAGCTACTTTCAAATTCACGCTCTTTAACTGTGCCACATTTACAGCATCTGTATCAGCTGTACCAGCAGCCACACCTGTGATTTGACGTGTGTTAGTCTCATTACCTACAGCAAAGGCACCTAAAGTAGATGTCAATGCTTTACCAGATAAAGATCCATATTTATCGGTTCTAGAGTCATTTACATTATAGCCTGCTACACCGCTAGCTGTGCTTGCTTTAGACTGTGAACCTACAGCTACACCATTCGCAACAGTAACAGTTGCACCGGTACCTAAAGCAGTCCCTTTAGTAGCAGCAGTTGTTGTAGAAGCATCCGGACCTATAGCCATGGAATCAGTTGCTTCTGCACCTTTATTAGATTTATTCCCAGCCAAATCAGATTTAATAGAAATATATTTAGATAAAGTCTTCTCAGCTATAGCATATAACTGAGAGCCATTCACCGCATCTGTAGAAGTTGCACTGACAATACCAGGAGCTATATTTTTAAGCTGGCGTTCATAACCAGGAGCACCGAATGATACAACGTCACCAGGCAACACATTTTCGCCACCGGCCCAGTTAACCGTATCTCCATTACTCATAGTATAGCTTGTTTGTGCCACCCCCGCTGCATCAGTATTAGCACCACCACCGATAGCAATGGAGTTATCCCGATTAGCTTTTGCACCAGCACCGATAGCGATAGCATTAACTACATTACCAGCCTTACCATCTAGGCGAGTAGCGGAATCCGCCCCCATGCCGAGAGAAAGACCCAAGTCACCAGCTTTAGTTTTCATACCAATGGCAGTCCCTGCATGACTAGCTGTAGCAGTTATATATTGAGGCAGTTGGATATTTGCCAAATCTATAGATGCCTGTCTCAATGTCCCCGTTTTCGCTTGTCCAGTGTTAATATCTGTATAGGTTACAGTTCTAGAGAATGCGACCTCTACGTCATCACCACCGACTACAATAGAGGAATCCCCACTAGCTACAGTATTACCACCGATAGCAATAGATTGAGAACCTGTCGCCTTAGCACCACTATCATCAGACGCACCACCGATAGCAATTGCCTGATCTTCTGTCGCGCGAGAATGTCCACCGATAGAAACACTATTATTGCCACTAGCAATAACACCAGAACCAATACCGATTGCTCTATATCCATCAGCATTAGAAGTCCTAAATTCGCTACTTGTTCCTATAATTATACTAGACATATTACTAGTAGTTGCATACTGACCAATTTTAATAGAGCCTTTGTCTGTTAGCTCCGACGGTAAGGTGGCCCCCATAACATGAGCTGCACTACCAGTTAACGCTAACACAGCAAAAACACTAGTCAAAACAGCTTTTTTAGCACTATAGTTATTAGCTATCTCAGACACAACTACATAGCACTCTTTGCTTTTACTCCAAATTACCTTGAAAATCTTATTCATGAAACACTCCTATTACAACTATAACCTAGATATCCATTTATAAAACCTCATACTTACATATGAAAGCTTATAATTAACCATAATATTTATAATTATATAAGATTTTCAATATAACAATCAAGATAATTTCATTTTCCATTCATGCTTTATCATCATATAAGAATCCAGTATTTACAGTATTATTTTAATTCTATTTTAAACTTCTGCCATCTTATAAGTACATTATTTTACTCATTCATATATTGGTTTATGAAATTTTATTCATTTTTAATACAAATTTATCTTTTTACAGTTTTTTTATGTGTAACTATGCTAAAAACGCAAACAAAAACGGATAGCTCATTACGAGCTATCCGCTTATTTCTTTGGTGATCCAGGAGGGATTCGAACCCCCGACCCACGGCTTAGAAGGCCGTTGCTCTATCCAACTGAGCTACTGAACCATGTGGATTACCTATATAATTATCTATTATAGTATAAATTATGTACTATGTATCGTCAACTACACCCTATCTTAGTATACCCTAAAAAAGGCAAAAAAAAATGGAGCGGGTGAAGGGAATCGAACCCTCGCGACCAGCTTGGAAGGCTGGGGCTCTACCATTGAGCTACACCCGCAAATAAAAAATGGTCGGAGCAGCAGGATTCGAACCTGCGACCCCCTGGTCCCAAGCCAGGTGCGCTACCAAACTGCGCTATGCCCCGTCATTAATTACTTTGCTATTATAGCAAACCCGGTAGTTGATGTCAACCACTACTCTTGCTGAGTTCTTACTCTCTCGAGTATCGCTCTGCAACGAAAATTATTATATCATTGATAGAAACTAGTGACAAGTACTTTTTTACAACTTCATTAATTTTTTTACTTATACATTAATACATTCTTTAATATATCTATCCTTACTTCTATTATCCTATACGCCTACGCCTCCATATCATTTTAATCTATAAATTATTCGCTCTAATAGTATAAAGCCAATCATATGCCTAATCGAGCATATAAAAACATGCACCCCTTTCGAGGTGCATGTTGTATTGTTCTATAGTTATATAAGATTTTAAAATGCTAGTAAAGCAAATAGATTAACCTTCGTAGCTACCATCTTCTACTACTTGAGGATTTTTTGCGATACCTTGTTTTACAGCAACTTCAGCAACTGCTTTAGCAACAGCTGGAGCTACACGAGGATCGAATACGGATGGCATTACGTTTTCTTCGTTCAATTCGCTATCAGGAATCAAGTGAGCCAAAGCGTCAGCAGCAGCTAATTTCATTTCGTCAGTGATTTGAGACGCACGAACGTCGATAGCGCCGCGGAATACGCCTGGGAATACTGCTACGTTGTTGATTTGGTTAGGAGCGTCGGAACGACCTGTACCAGCAACGCGGATACCAGCAGCTTTCATATCAGCATATGTAGCTTCTGGGTTAGGGTTAGCCATTGCAAATACGATTGCATCGTCAGCCAAGTTTTCCAAAATTTCTTTTGTGAAAGCACCTGCTGCAGATACACCAAGAAGAATGTCGGCACCTTTAGCATTTTCAGCCAAGTTGCCATGTTTTTCTTCAAGTTTAAGCAAATCAATCAATTCAGCTTGCAAAGAGTCAAGTCGTTTGTAGTCTTTGTGCAATACGCCAGAGGATACCAACAATGTGATATCACGAGCACCTGCAAGGTACAATAAGCGAGCAATGTTTGCACCAGCAGCACCAGCACCGTTTACAACGATTTTAGCAGTAGCTAAATCTTTTTTAACTAAACGAAGAGCACCTTTTACACCAGCTAAACATGCAATTGCAGTACCGTGTTGGTCATCATGGAATACAGGAATTTCCAATTCTTCTTTCAAACGATTTTCAACTTCATAGCATTTAGGAGAGGAAATATCTTCTAAATTAATACCAGCAAAGTTTTTTTGCAATAATTTTACTGTATTGATCAATGTATCAGCATCTTTTGTATCTACAACCAATGGAATGCAGTCTACATCACCGAATTTTTTGAACAATAAGGATTTACCTTCCATTACTGGCAATGCTGCTGCAGCGCCAATATCACCAAGACCAAGTACACGAGTACCGTCAGATACAACGGCAACCATGTTGGAACGGCAAGTTAATTCGAAAGATTCTGCTTCATTATCTTTAATACGCAAACATGGTTCTGCTACACCTGGTGTGTAAGCTACAGATAAATCATGAGCGTCTTTTAATTCATATTTAGTTCCTACAGTAAGGAAACCTTTTAATTCACGTTTTTTTTGTACAGCTAATTCACGTACGTCCATAACAATTCTCCTTTGTGGATACACTCGGACTCTTTAGAGTCGGTAATTTATACCTTTAACTAATTGTATTATACAAAATGCTAAATCATAATTCAAGTTTTTTCGATATAGTTTTTCGAAATTTTTAAAAACTACTATCATTAAGCTCCAGTAGTAATAAAGATTAAGCTCTAATAGTAATAAAGTAAATTATAAAAAAGTAGATAAACCATATAAGGCTTATCTACTTCAAATCTATCTTAGTATTATACGGTAAAAGCTGTTACACCAATGTCATAAAAGCTGTCTTTAAGCTTTTACAGATGGCAAATTGCGTCCATAGAAGATTTCCATCATTTCTTGTTTTAATTGATGTTTAATTTGCTTGATTTCACGATCGCTCAACTCTGACTCAGTAATCCCAAAAAGATAATTATCTAAATCAAATTCTTTTAACATCATCTTTGTATGGAAAATATTTTCTTGATATACATTTACATCAATCATGTTGTACATGTTGCGAGTTTTTGCACTAATGTAATTTTGAATAGAATTGATACGATGATCAATATAAATTTTCTTACCAGATACATCACGAGTAAAGCCACGTACATGATAATCTAAGGTAAGAATATCAGAATCAAAACTTTGAATTAAATAATTAAGTGCATTTAGCGGAGAGATTTGTCCACATGTAGACACTTCAATGTCGGCACGGAATGTACTAATCCCTTTGTGCGGATGGCTTTCAGGGTACGTATGTACAGTAAGGTGAGATTTATCTAGATGCATAACTACATCTTCTTTTTCAATTTCCTCTTCAGAAATCAAAATCGTAACAGACGCACCTTGAGGATCATAATCTTGTTTCGCTACGTTAAGGATGTTAGCGCCGATAATATGGCTAACTTCCGTCAAAATAGCCGTTAAACGATCCGCATTGTATACTTCATCAATGTACTGAATGTATTGTTTTTTTTCTTCTTCCGTACGAGTATAACAAATATCATAAATATTAAAACTCAATGTCTTTGTGAGATTGTTAAAACCATATAACTTCATTTTAGGCTTTGCTTTAACTGGTGTATCCATGATATGTCATAACCCTTTCCATGCATAGACTTACTATTCCTTTTGAAAGTTTCGCAAACGAAGCTTTCACCATATAACTAAACAATATCTTGTTTATACACAAACTCTACATCAAACTGTCCATTATCGTAGGTAACGATGGCAAAGGTACCACCGGAGCGATCACGAGCCAAAGAAATACTACCAGGATTTACAAATACCGCATCACGGGCACGAACCTCCCCATGATGATGGCTATGACCGGACACGATGAGTCGTGCCCCCATGTCAGTTCCTAACTCAATCAGTTTTTGTATTCGATTATAATATGATACCTCATGACCATGAGTCATGTAAATATAGGTATCTTCAAGAGGAATCAATTGCTCTCGTGGTTCAAGCGGTTGCACACGATCGTTATTGCCACGCACCGCATACACAGGAACATCAGTATGCTCTTGCATATAGCGTGCATCATCGCCAAAATCGCCAGCATGAAGCCACATATCGATATTTTGATCGGCAGTAGCCTCCAATATGAGGTCGATATCCTCTAGATACCCGTGAGTATCACTTAAAATGCCAATTCGTTTCATTTTATAAAATCTCTAATACTATTATATTACATATTTATATGAACTATACCATATAGTTCAGAAATATCAAAGCTTACTAATTAATTCACGCAATGCTCGACCACGATGGCTAATCGTTTCTTTTACGTCGATGCTAAGCTCTGCCATCGTCTTTTCAAATTCAGGCACATAGAAGTATGGATCATATCCAAAACCATTCTCCCCTTTTGGCTCATCTTGAACGAGTCCATCACAATAGCCTTCCGCAGTAACTTCTCGACCATCAGGATATACAAGTGCTAAAGCGCATACATAATGACCTGTACGGTTACTTTTCCCTTGTAGTTCACGAATTAACTTCTCGTTGTTTGCATTGTCATCACCATGACGACCTGCATAACGCGCAGAATATACACCTGGTGCACCATTGAGAACATCAACCGTAATGCCAGAGTCATCAGCAAGACATGGGCGATTCGTAGCCTTTGCATAGTAGCGAGCCTTCAACAAAGCATTTTCCATAAAGGTTGTACCAGTTTCCTCAGGCTCCTCAATGGAAATCACAGCTTTTACAGGTACACAATCGATAGATAAATGGGAGAAAGCCTCGGAGAACTCACGAATTTTTCCTTTATTGCCTGTAGCAAGTACAATTTGTTCCATCTTACACCTCCAGAACTGTAGGATACGCTTTACCTACTTTATCTGCTGTCGCACCAAGTACTTCACGTTGTTTAGCCATGAGCTCATCTGTAGCAGCCTCTGCTAAATCAAGTAAAGCGTTTAGCTCATCACGATTAAATGTACCATGTTCACCTGTACCTTGTACTTCAATCATATTGCCAGAGCCCGTACGAACTACATTCATATCTACGATGGCAGCACTATCCTCTTCATAGCAAAGGTCCGTAATAGGACCTTCTGGACCAATACCTACAGAGATGGCTGCACAAAAATCAGTAATTGGGAATTTTCCTGCTCCGCCAAAGGTGAAGTCCACCGCATCAACGAGGGCCACAAAAGCACCCGTAATAGATGCTGTACGCGTACCGCCATCCGCTTGGATAACGTCGCAGTCGATAGTAATAGAGCGTTCGCCTAAAGCTTCAAGGTCTACAACAGCGCGCAAAGCACGGCCGATAAGACGTTGAATTTCTACGGTACGACCAGTTTGTTTCCCCTTTGCGGCCTCACGACTCACGCGAGTTTGCGTAGAACGTGGCAATAATGAGTATTCCGCAGTTACCCATCCTTGTCCAGAACCTTTTAGCCAGCGTGGCACAGAATCCTCAACAGTAGCCGTACAGATAACCTTAGTCTTACCGCACTCAATGAGTACAGAACCTTCTGCATACTCTGTAAAATTCCGTGTTATTTTAATAGGTCGCAATTGACCGGCTGTTCTATTATCGCTGCGCATAGGAACCTCACCATTCTAAAAGTAAATATTAGAACGCCCCTTACACAAAGGGGCGTTATTTCTTATATTATATCACAATTTTACTATTTTTTAGCATTACGAATTATATTGTAATTCGCGATTCTAACATGATAACTGGCGTTATCATTTACGGAGATTAACATTATAGTTCATATTGGCCGTTGCCGAGTGGATCCACCACAACATAACGGCTAGCTCCCCCTTCTGCTTTGGCTCGTTTTGCTTCTACAATAGCATCTTGACGCGTCCCTCCATCTGCTTGCCAAGGGATAAACATAGCATATACACTTTGCGGCCCATACGGTCCATATTGTCCTCGTGAAAGCACGCTATGCCAGCCTATTTTGTTTTCATACATGCGCACCTTTTCAAGTCGCTCCTCTTGTACACCAGTTTCATCGTAATAGACATTGTAACGATTAGACCAAATATCACCTAAAATAGCACGTTCGTCTTTCGCTATACGATGACGGTTAGCCCATTGTATCTTCCACTTAGCGATTAAATCATCTATGTAACTAGTTACATTTTGACTCTGTTTGTATTTAACAGGATCAAAGGCAGGTTCTACGACTTTGCTGTAATCAAGACCTGCCATGGATAAAATGATGCCCGTATTTACATATGGCAACGCTTCTTGTACGGAATAGCCTCCTTCAAGTACAGCTATATCTGCTTGTAACAAATCGACTAGTTCTGCATAGCCCTTTGCGGTTACCTGCATATTAGCCAACGGATCACTAAAGTGATTATCTTGTCCTGCCGAATTGATAACAATATCTGGATTAAACTCTTCAAGGATAGGCAGTACTAACTCACGCATGACCTTCATCAAGCCTTCGTCACCTGTGCCCGGGGGCAAAGGAATATCTATATTACCACCGATAGCCTGAGGACCTCCAAATTCATCCATAAAACCTGTTCCTGGATAGAGGGTTCGTCCATCTTGGTGAAAGCTAATGTATAAGGTGTCTGGATCGTGGTAAAACACATCTTGAGTGCCATCACCGTGATGTACATCAGTATCTACTACGGCAATGCGTTTGATTCCATAGGTTTGGCGCATGTGTTGAATCATAACGGCTTCAATATTAATTGTACAGAAGCCGCGAATACCATGAACCATAGCCATTGCATGGTGACCTGGTGGTCTTACTAACGCAAAAGCACGGTCTACTTCACCACGTATGACCGCATCAGCTGCCGCAATAGCACCTCCAGCAGATACACGATGGGCTTCCGTCACCCAAGACTCTAAATCTGGAGCGCCAACGTGAACTCGCTCTATTGTATCCCAATCCGCTACTATTGGATTATATTCTCTGATATTGGGTATATCTAATAAACCTTCCTCTACGATTTGATCTCGCGTATAGAGTAAACGCTCTTGTCGTTCAGGATGTGTTTCAGAAATTTTCCAGTCAAAAGCAGGGAAAAAGACAAGGCCTAAACTGTGATGATATTTAGCTTTATCAATAGTAGAGCTCGTAGCCTCATCCTGTTTAGTATCCATATTCAGAATACCATGACGCTCTCGATAGGATAGTCCTTTATTCCACATAGTGTTTCACCCCCGCCGCCAGTTGTACTTTCACAGTAATTAAACGCTCCATAGATTGCCATCCCTCTACTACAGGGAAATCCTCAATGCTAATGACCTCTATCTCTTGCACCGTATCTAAACCTAAACGTATCGCCTCTTCACTAAGAGTTTCTTTTGCTCGTTCCACAACTTGTTCCGCTCGTTTCAAAGTACAGTTTTGTTGTTTAACACCTAATTCAGGAATGACTAGCAACCGACGTTTTGTGTCTACATGAACAGTGAGTTCGATGGTAGATAAAGCTAGTGCAGCGCCTATAGCATTTGCTACGGCAGCATTCTCAGGAATCGTAACAGGTAACTCTAGATACTCCCCGATACTCGGACCTAAACTTGGTGCTGTGCCCCCTACCACAACGATATGTTCTGGTACAAATACATCAGGATTTACAATATCTGCTACCACATAAATAGGTCGTTTATTTTCTACTTTTACGACCTCGTTAATACCATGTTGAATCGTTTGCAACGCTTTTTCTACGATTAGTCGTGCTACATCAGAGGCAGTCTTAATAAGAGTTAATTGATTATTTGAGGTATTTACATTTTTAGATCGTAATGTAGCCTGTATAGCATCCGCTAAATCTTGTAAAGCTCGTGATGCCAGATTAAAGTCACCATAGTTTGCATGACCGAGCACGATAAGTGCATCCCCCAAGGTAGGTTCCATACCACCTAGAGCCACTGATGGTCCCACTCGTTCAGGACCTACGGTAAGATTACCATTTTTAAGGCGAACTACGGATTCACCACCAATACCGACGGAAGTAACGGCAAAGGATCGCACCGCACTAGGGTATTCACGTATGGACACGCCACTTTTTGTCATCAATGGTTTACCATGCTTCCAAAGGGATATATCCGTTGTAGTACCCCCAATATCTAGAGCCACTGTATGCTTATTACCTATAACGCCGAGAGCCGATAGTCCAAGAACTGTTGCAGCAGGGCCTGTAAAGGCAGTCTCTACTGGACGACTCACCATATGCTCCATAGGTAGAGAACCACCATCGGCCTTTAAAATGTGAAGTGGAGCCAATATATTCCGTGCACTGAGAGCATCTTCAACATTTTTCTTAAACACCGTAAATACGGGTGTTACAGCACTATTAAAATAAGCGCTAATAGTACGACGAGGAAAATTTAAAGAACCACTTAATAAACTGCCGTTAGAAATTATAAGATACGTGTTTTTCAATTCTTCTGTAATAGATAATTCTTCTTGAGGATTCCGCACCCCAAATTTAGCGGACACAGCAGCCAAATCAGTACCACTACGTGCTTGAACCATGTTGGCTATACCACGTACAGCATCAGCAGGGGTACGCTCTACAACGATACCTCTATGATCTGTATAACCTTGAAGATATATAGGTTCCACGGGGAATATATCATCTACATTACGGCCTGGACCTGTAATCACATAGAGATCTACTACTTGCTCCTTCGCTTCTACGATAGTATTCGTCACCACGGTAGTAGATAAGGTTACTTGATTTATAAGCGAGGTATCACAGTTTTGAAGAACTGCATCAAGAGCCTCTCCAATACCATGCATTAAATTATCCTTTGTAGTCCGCTTTTTAGCAGATCCAATCACGCGATAACCATCAATGATAACCGCATCGGTGAAAGTACCACCCACGTCTAAACCTAATAACATATAACCTCCTTTTAGTATTAATAAAGAATCCATACAAACTCAAAACGTAGAAAAGAAAACTCCATTTAAGCTAGCATATACTCTCTATTTGATCTAATATGCAATCCCTATTCAAATCTGCGTATAGTCCATATTCAGGCTCATTATATAAAAAAGCTGTACCCATCTCTATGTGATGAGTACAGCCTTCTGTTATTTACCAGATACAGATGCGTAATTTTTGATGATAACAATCGGAGTCATTTGACTATCGTTACCAAATGGATTATCAATCAACAATTGTGCAATTTTTTTAGCGTCAATTCCACGACTTGTACCTAGAATAGCGGACCGTTTCAAATCATTAACATCAGCTACAACGGCACCATAACAACCAGTGCGAGATACAATTTTCTCAGCCACTTTATCAGGATCCTTTGGACCAAATACAATGTGCTTATCAAATGGAGGCATAGTCCCCGTTACATCATCTGTTAAGGATGCAGCCCGAGCAATTGCATAGAATACCCCTGGTTTACGGAAAATTTTAGCAATAGCGCCTAAAATAAAAGCACCTAATACCTTCCATTTACCATCCAAATTCATAGCCGATTGCATACCATAAATAGATGCCATGGAGCCATCTGGATGGATAAAACGATTAATTAAACGAGCTTGCCAGCACACATTTAGCTCTTCAGGACGTGTAAAACGACCTTGCGTAATAGCTACTACAGATTCAGCAACGCATACGATATCTTCAGGTCCAATATTATGGCCCCCAAATTCAACGATAGCATCAACGATGTCATCATTATCTGTAAGAATACGTGTTGGCACACATACTAACTCTAATTCTGCCATTGTTATGCCTCCTTATTGAACCATTGCTGCTTGAACTTCTTCAGCAGTCAAACGAATACGCTGTTTATCGATATGATAGTCTGTCCGGCCTACGATTTGGTAGTAAATATCGATGTCCATATAAGGGAATCCCTTAATATCTTCTCGAATATTACCAGTTTTACCTGTTAATGTAACATATACACGAATTGTGCCACCTTTGCGTGGTTTGATAATTATAGCTTCAAAGTATCCATCTTGACGAGGACGATTAATATCCATAGCCCAAGCATTTACCTTAACTGCATCAAAATGTTCTTCTGGTAATAATGGACGTGGAAATAAGTCCATTATTGTGCCCAATTGGCGCCCTTTATTTACAAATGGTATATCACAGAACAAAGTAATGGACTCAAAACTACGATCAGATACTTGGAAGTTTGTTGCCCGTTTCGCTAATAAGACAATATTTTCATTACCTTGTTTCAACACAAACAAACGAAATAATAAGTACAGAGCTGCAACAGCCACAATAATAGCTATTACTGCACTGAGGATGTTATAAAACCACATAGGGTATCTCCTTTATAATGTAATATGTTCAATGGTACGACGGCTTGTATCAAGGAAGGATGCACTCAACGTATCACCAAGTTCGACATCCTTTGTAAAATACAATGTCACGGTGCCTACAGTATCTTGAGGATTGAAAAGATTTTTACTCTCTAGTCTGTGACGAACCAATTCACTTGTTTCAAAAGCAGGATCAATGAACTGAATGCGACACGATGTTAGTTCCTCTAGTAAAGGTTGTACAAATGGAAAATGAGTACAACCCAAAACAACAACCTCAATTTCTCGAGATAATAAAGGTTCTAAATAATCCTTGCATACTTCACGAACAAAGTAATCATCTAAATGACCTTGTTCAATAAGCCCCGCCAACTCTGGACAAGGTTGTTCCCAAACAAAAACCTCGTGATCAACTTCTAAAGCCACATGCTTATGAATATGACTATTTACAGTGGCCACGGTCGCCATAATACCGATAGTCTTGCTTTTACTTTTATTAATAGCTGTTTTTACACCTTGTGATACACCAATAACTGGCACAGATACAAGTTCACGTACCGCATCAAGAGCCACAACGGTGAAGGTGTTACAAGCAATCACCATCAACTTAACAGGCTGCTTTTCTAGCGTCTCCGCAATACGGCACGCTAAATAAGTGATTTCATCATCACTGCGATTACCTACAGGATTATTCGCATTATCACCGATATAGATAAAATCTTCGTTAGGAAATTGTTCTTGTAATACCTTTAACACAGATAGTCCGCCTACACCAGAGTCAAATACACCGATAGGCAATTGTTGTACATTACTCATGCGGCATCTCCTCAACAGCTGCTAACATAGGCAGGTAAAAAGTATCGTCTAATCGCACAATTTTTCCTGTTAATTTTGACATAAAGGCATTCTTAGTTTCCCCCGTAGCAAGTATTGCACCATCACTAGCACGGCGCATGCGATAGCGAAACACCATTTGAGCCCTCGTCATCTTAACCAAATACGTTTCGATGTGAAGTTCATCATCGAAATTCGCAGGTTCTTTATAATTGCAAGATACATTCATGATAGGAAATACAATATCCTTATTCATCATATCCCACAAAGTGACACCGATCTTACGAAGGAATTCAATGCGCGCCATTTCAAACCATCTAAAATGATTACTATGGTGAGCAATCCCCATCATATCAGTTTCATAAAATCGTACATTTACTGAAGCAATATGCATAAATTCTGTCCTTTTTAAATAGTATACAATTTTTATTCTATATCTATTACTTTAGTGTGTCAAATAAATAAAGGCAGTTCAATCACTGTGGATCAAACTGCCTAAAATGGTAAAAGTTAGCGACTGCTACCAAATGGAAAGAATTTTTTTGCCTCTTCTTGATGACTCGTTTTGATATAACGATTCGCAATCTTAAAGGCTAATCCGAGTACTGCCACATCATCTACCCAACCTAATACAGCAATCGTATCCGGTACAATATCAATAGGTAATACCAAATATCCTAAGGCACCTGCAATGACCGCTTTTACATATTTGGGAGTATCCTTATCGCGAAAACAAAGGAACAAGGTTACTGCTTGTTGTACAAAGGCAAGTTTCTTACCATATCGACCAAGAAACCCTAAAAATCTTGATTCGCTAAAATACTTACCATATTTAATAATCTTAAATGGATTCATAGTAATAATAATCCTTCAGCGTTTATTTACGCAAACCGCCAATTTTATCTTTCGCTGTGTTAACAGTGTTTGTAGCAACATCTTTTGCTGCCTCTACGGCATCAGAAGCTTTAGTTTTTGCAGTTTCTACTGCTACCTGTGCAGAAGCTTTTGCCACTTCTACACCACCTTTTGCGAATTCTTTAGCTACTTCAATACCTTCTTTAGCAGAATCAAGTTTTTCTTTCGCTGCATCAGAAACCTTTGCTACAACTTCTGCTGCGTTATCATGGATTTGGTATTTTGTCTCATTATTCCATTTATTGATGGCAGGTGTTACTTTTTCTTCGTAAACTTGCTTTAAAGATTCTTTAGCAAGACCCGTTTCATTAGCAATCCCAGCCCATACGTCACGTTGACCTTGAGTGAAAGGGATACTAGCACTTGCATCACGAACGATTTCAGAAGCAATAGCTTTACCATTTTCAAGGAATTCAGCAACCATCGGTTTGTAACGTTCGATATCAGAAGGCATACCATCTTGAATCCAAATATTTGCAATTTTACCAATAGCATAAGTTAAACCGATAGCTACAGGAACGCGAACAGCTTTAATTGGAATTAGAAGGGATACTGCAGCTGTACCTACAGCTGTGCTAAGACCACCTACTAAACCAACTACAGCACCAGCTTGCAATTCTACGTCATAAAGATGAGCAATACGAGTTACCATGTACGTAGCATTGGCGCACAAAGCGACACTGCTGAATTTAGAGGATAATGCCAATGCTGCCGCACGACCTGCCCCCCAGAAAATAAATTGTTCAACTTGATAGTCACGATCTTGAGATCCATCCATAAGTGGCTCAAGTGTTACGCCATTATATTCTGCCATAAGTATTCTCCTTTGTTGTGAACCAACTATAGGTCTTATTATTAGTATTATTATACCATTCTATTGATAGAAGTGAAATGAATTTTTCTAATTATCCATATATAACAGCTTCTAATATTTTCTATATTACCAACTTGTGAGTCCACCATCGATTGTCCATGCTGCACCTGTCACAAAAGAAGCCTTATTACTCAACAAAAATACAATTACTTCGCCAATTTCATGGGGCTTAGCAATGCGACCTAGTGGGTAATGTTGGCCCATTTCAGCCTTTGCAGCTGCCGCATCTTGATTGGCATTAGCAATCTGTTTGTCCACTAATGATGTATCTACATCACCAGGACACACACAGTTTACACGAACACTGTGAGGTGCCATTTCAAGGGATAGAGATTTTGTAAAGCTCACTACAGCCCCCTTTGATGCACCATATACAGAACACGCTACATTACCTTGTAAACCTGCATCACTAGCGATTGTTACAATACTGCCCTTTGATGATCGTAAATAGGGAAGCGCCGCTTGACATAAGAATACAGTACCTTTTACATTAGTCCCAAACATTTCATCAAAAGCTGCCTCTGTAACATCAGCTAGCAACTCTTCTTCATAGTAGCCTGCAGCTGTTACAAGAGCAGACACCCCACCAAACAAATCTACTGTTTCTTTTACAATTCGCTGACAATCCTCAATTTTAGATACATCACCTTGAATATATTGTACCTTAGATGAATAACGACGTAGCTTAGTTTTAGCCTTTTGACCAACTTTTTCATTTCTACCATTGATGACTACACACCAACCTTCTTTGAGTAAAAGCTTTGCCGTAGCAAATCCAATACCCGATGTACCACCACTGATCAATGCCACTTGTACATCACTTTTATGAGGCATACCTTGCCCTCCTATAAAGTTGAAACATAGTCATAGACTAATTTCAACAACATAACTGTCGTTACCGACAAGAATACAACTCGCACCAAAGATGAGCCTTTTACAATGGCGAGGTGCGATCCTACATAAGCGCCAATAATTTGACCCACTCCTGCAGCCAGACCATACATAATATTCACGTGCCCTAAATATAAAAATACCAATAAAGACGCCAAATTACTAGTAAAATTTAATATTTTTGCGTTAGCAGAAGCATGCAAGAAATCAAAACCAGTAAAGATAAAGCCCATAATCAAAAATGTACCTGTACCAGGTCCTATAAAGCCATCATATATACCGATACCAAGAGCAAAAGCCATGCAAATATATAGCGCTTTTCCTGCTACCTGAGATGTACGATTGATTTCACCCCAGTCTTTTTTGAACACCACAAAAAGTGTTACACAAACAAGTAATATGATAATAATAGGCTTTACATACAACGGAGGTAAAGAAACAACCGCCAATGTACCAAGCATAGACCCCACAAAGGTAAAAGGCAATAATTTACGAACTAGAGAGAAATCAACCATGCGATTTCTCAAAAATGTAATGGATGCGCTACCAGCTCCAAAGATACTAGATAATTTATTACTGCCCAGAGCCACACTAGGCGGAAGATTTGTTAATAACATGGCAGGTACAGAGATGAGGCCTCCACCGCCCACAATAGAGTCTACAAAGCCAGCAAATGCACCAGCTACGGCAAGTAAAATGAGTATAAGGATATCGAATGGTAAACCTGTTACCGCAATGAGCCACTCCATAATAAACCTCCTACAGATAGCACATCAACGGTCGCCAAAGGCCACCGTTGTCATGCTAGTTTATTTTATTTTGCGCCTAGACGATCGAGAGCCAATGTATAACCATCCGCACCATATACTAAACAGCGCTTTACACGACTAATCGTCGCAGTACTCGCACCTGTTTCTTCTACAATTTTCTCATAGCTATCCCCTGCACGAAGCATTTTTGCTACCTGCAAACGTTGAGATAATGCTTTTAATTCGTTAATCGTACAGATGTCTTCAAAAAATGCATAGCATTCTTCTGTATTTTCAAGCGTTAAAATGGCGGTGAACAATTCGTCATTTTGTTGACTTCTCAATTTTTCATTGATACTCATCGAATCCTCCTACTTCTTATTCATCGCTTTAGACCAAGCATCACCAATCATTTGTACAACTTGTACCAATACAATCAAGATGATGATTGTAGCGATCATAATATCGGCTTGGAAACGTTGGTAACCATATCGGATAGCAATATCCCCGAGACCACCGCCGCCGATAGCACCTGCCATCGCAGAGTAACCGATGAGGTTGACGATAAGCACCGTCACATTGTCAATAATTGTTGGCAATGCTTCTGGTAATAATACTTTCCAAATGATTTGTAATGGGCTTGCCCCCATGGATTGAGCCGCTTCGATAACACCAAAATTAATATCCTTAATAGACGTTTCTACAAGGCGCGCCAAGAATGGAATCGCCGCAATTGTCAATGGTACACATGCTGCAGTTGTACCGATGGATGTACCTACCACCATGCGAGTAAATGGAATGATGGCAACCATCAAGATGATGAAAGGTACGGAACGAGTGGCATTCACAATTGCACCTAACACTTTATTTAGTGCTACGTTTTCCAAGATATGCCCTTTAGAAGTAACAACCAAAACAACACCAAGAGGAATACCTAATAACATTGCCATTACCGTAGAAATTATCGTCATTTGCAATGTATCAAGGGTACCAGTTATGAGTAGATTAATGATTTGCTCTGACATAACCGATCACCTCGCTTTCAATTGGTAACGTTTTGATGTAGTCCAAACCTTCTTGTGCATTTTCTGGATCACCATTCAAGATAACGATGAGGCGACCAACGCTCGTATTTTGGATGTAATCAATGCCGCCAAAAAGGATGCTTACATCTAAATTAAAGCGTCTTACAAGACCTGCTACTACAGGCTCATCTGTTGCTTGTCCTGTAAATTTGAGGCGTACTAATGGTGCTGTCCCTGCAATCCATTGATCATGTAATTCCAAGTGTTCCAATGCTTCTGGAGGTAAGTTATCACTCACTACAGAGCTAATAAACTCTTTTGTCGTATTTTCGCGAGGATGTGTGAATACTTCAACCGTGCTACCTTCTTCGAGTATTACGCCGCCTTCAATAACCGCCACGCGATCACAGATTTCACGAATAACATGCATCTCATGTGTAATGAGCACAATAGTGAGCCCCATCTTCTCATTAATATTTTTCAACAATTTCAAAATAGAATCTGTTGTTTGAGGATCAAGGGCAGATGTAGCTTCGTCACAAAGGAGAACCTTTGGATTTGAGGCCAATGCACGAGCGATACCAACACGTTGCTTTTGACCACCAGATAATTGAGATGGATAGTTGTTCATACGCTCTGTAAGACCTACGATATCAAGGATCGTCTCGATGCGCTCCTTGATTTCAGCCTTGCTCATACCTTGTAATTCCAACGGAAATGCTACATTGTCATACACTGTGCGAGAAGACAAGAGGTTAAAATGTTGGAAAATCATACCGATATCTTTGCGTGCTTTACGCAAAGCTGATTTACTAAGTGTGGTTAAGTCTGTACCATTTACGATAACAGAGCCAGATGTAGGTGCTTCGAGCATATTGATGCAACGAATCAAGGTGGATTTACCGGCACCGGATTGGCCGATAATGCCAAAGATTTCGCCTTCTTTCACATTTAGGCTAATATCTTTCAACGCTTCCACACGAGTAGCACCTTCATAGACTTTACTAATGTGTTCTAATTGTATCAAAATAATTTCCTTTCTTAAGGTAAATGTGTATCATTTGATGAAAGCAACTTATCTATCAAGGTAGCCCTTCTTCCATCAATTTTTCTAGTGCTTCGCGTAGACGAAGTGTAATGGCACCTGGTTTACCACCAGATACTAAATTTCTGTCTAGCTTAGTAATTGGGATGACACCACCAATTGTATCAGTAAAGAATAATTCATCCGCATCATCTACAAAATTACGATCGAATTCTTTCTCAATAATGGTAATACCTAAAGATGGTGCTACACGCGTTAAGATCATTTGGCGCGTAATACCTTTTAAGATATGATTATCCGCTGGATGCGTGTACAAGATACCATCCTTAACAGCAAACACATTAGATGTGGCGCCTTCTGTACAAATGCCATCACGGAACAAGATTGCTGTATAAGCAAATTTCTTTTCTGCTTTTGTTTGTGCCAAGATATTCGGGATCAAGTTTGTAGTCTTAATATCTACATGATCCCAACGTTCATCAGGTAAAGCTATCGCTTTTACACCTTCACCCAATTTATTAACTTCATCTAAATCCAAGGTACGGATAGACATAAGCATTTGTGGTTCTAATTTGGAGCGATCATAAGCATGGTGACGTGGTGCTACACCACGAGAGATTTGTAAATAAATATAGCCCTCTTTGATTTCACTTTGCTCGATCAAAATTTCGTGCAATTCTGTCAAATCATCAGGGGTCATTTTTACAGGGATATCCATTTCACGCATAGAGCGATACAAACGATCTTGGTGGTAAGACAAAGCGAAGCAACGGCCTTTTACGACGCGAACAACTTCATATACAGAGTCACCAAACAAATAGCCACGGTCATCAATACTGATAACTTTGGCACCTGGTTCAACGAATTCACCGTTAAAATATGTTAATTCTTGCATAGGAGCACCTCTTTTTCTTTTCGTTACTCTATCAAGTGGTAATCATCATGGACTTATTATAACACAATTACTTTCAAATTTTCACACTTTACTTTGTGAAAGATATTAATTAGATATACAAAAATCCGCTAGGATGCCATAGTTAAAAACTATATCCTAGCGGATGTATTGCATATATTATTTTAATACTAAATCAGCACCACAGAGCTAGTTAGTACTATGGCCGATACGAAAGTACTAATACCAATTAAGACTCTCTATACAACAAAAGCTTTCTGATTATACTAGTGCCCCAGTACAAATTTACGAATAGACTTAGGTAAATAATTGAAACCTACCGTAGTCAAATAGGATAATGCCAACGCCATGGCATACATAACGAGAACATTGACCACCGTGTACAAGAGATTGTATTTAGCCATCACAGCAGATATGATTAACAGCCAGAACGGATGTGTTAAATAAATGCCATATGACTTGTCCCCTATCTCAGACCAAATGGATTCCATAGTCACATTCATAGGTAGTGTTTGGAATAGGAATAAACTAAACATCGTTCCCAAACCAGTGTAAAGAACCCCCATCGGACTCATTTGATGTACCGTATAAATTGCTTCTAGCACCGTGTAATGCCATACGTCCATGACATAGTAATAGGATCCAAGCATCAATAATACAGATCCTACTGCACTAACACCTAAAAGATAACGATAGCGCCACATGTATTCACAGACCGTTTCATATCGTTCAGCACATACAGCACCTAAAAGGAAAATCCACACATAATGAATTACCCAATAGTTGAGTCGCATATCGAAAAGATATTTAAGAATCGGCTGATTACTTAGATTTTCCGTTACCCAACGGCCAAGCATATACGATGATACATAATCAATAGCGACTTGGACAACAAATAATAACACCATCCAGAACACAGGTCGCTTGAGGATGACTTTCACCATTGCCCGCCATAACGGCATCATCACGTAGAACCATAGCAAAATAACCATAAAATACAGATGATACATAGAGGTACCAAAGAGTAGATTTATCGCCAATGGACCCGGACGTAAATTGCCGAGGTTGTGCGCCGTCAATCCCGTATAGAACAAGTAAAAGATGGACCACGTAATATATGGAAATAGCACCACCTGAATGCGGCGGTGCATAAATTCCTTATATGAGAATGGTCCCTCTACCGAGGTGTGATAAAACAAACCAAATGCAGAGAGGAAAAAAAACGCAGGCACTCCAAAGCGAGAGAGAATTTCTAACACGCTGATGAGTTCTAAATTTACAAAAGGATTTTGCAATGCGTAAGATCCTACGTGAATGCCGATAACACCGAGCATACAGAGACCTCGCATATAAGTAATTTCCGGTAAAAATGCTTTTTTCATAGCCATTCCCTATTCATTATTGACCAGGTGCAGCGGCAGGTGTCGGTACGACACGTGGACCTTGAGACTCTGTAGCTGGTTGTTTAACTACAGGAGATTCAGGTGCAGCTTTTTGAGGCTCTGCAGCTTTTTCAGGTTGAGCAGGTTGTGCTGGTACAGCCTGACCATTTGCTTTAGCTGCCGCTTCTGCCTTAGCCTTAGCTTCTGCTTCAGCCTTAGCTTTTGCTTCAGCTTCTCGTTTCAAGCGCAATTCTTTTTCAAGAGGTACCACTGGTTTATCATAAACAGTGATATCCGTTTCAAATAGACGCCCCCATGGAAATGTAGCTTTTACTGTACGAGGATTGATTTTAAGGTATTTTTCAGCGAAATCTTGAATGCGTTCACCTAAGTAACTTTCAAGACGTTCATTTAATTCACCAGAGTAACGAACATTGTCTGTTCTGATAGAATCTTGCATACGATAAATATCTTTACGGATATTTGCTTGATATGCCCAGTTATCCAAATATTGTTGCGTCAACATATCGCGATGACCTTCTGGGCTCATAGATTTAAGCAATAATCCTTGAGCAATAGCGTAACCTACTGTGTTACTTGCTGTATTCCAACCATTATACGCACCGATTTTGTACAACAGATCTCGTTTATACATAGCGGATACTAACGTATTGTCTGCACCATTATTGAAAGCAATATCTGCAACGCTTACGTTCACACCAGAATCAACAGCTTGTTGAATACGATCTACGAAAGCATTTGTAGAGTTGGAAATCATTGGGAAGTTTTCGAAGTTTTCAGATTCACCTGTGCTCGTAGTAAGCGGTGTATTAACAGCCAATAATACAGTTGGTTTGCCTTGTGTCACCATCGTGCCACCTACAGCCTCAACATGTTGAGCAATTGTTTTATCAATCGTTTGATCTTCGTAACCTGGCAATGTTTTACCACCGCCACCGAGTGGATAAATTACGGAGAATGTAGGTTTTTCTGTGCTCACATCGGTACGGGAACGTGCCATCAACAAGAGACCGAGTTGGTCAGCACCAGGGAAGCTACCATATTTTTCAACAGAAATATCCTTGGAATATTTGTTGAGGTAACGACCTTCTAGTGCGGATTGAGATAATTGAGATGTATCATCATGACCTAATGCAAAGTAGTCGAATACACCACTACGAGTTTCATCAATCAACTCTTTGTTGATTTTCATATTTTTTTGACGGCGGTCAAACCAGTCTTGCAAGTATTCCACAGGAACAGAGGCTTGTAGGCTCATCAATTTTTGAGTTTCTTCTTGTGTTAAGGAGCCAGAATCCAATTTATCTTGTAATGCAGCGATTTGGAAGATAGTTGATCCATATTCCGCATAATAAGCCGGTTCAGTACCGCCACCACTCGCACGCGGAGAACGCATTACCGTACCAAAACCATAGATGCGTACATTTTTATTACGCGCTTTTAAACCTTCAATACGTTTCAAGCGATTTTGCAATGTGCTAAGCGGAATATTATGTTTACGAGAATCTACAAGACCTCCATAAATAAGAGTATCTGTACTTAATACCATAACATCAGCACGACCTGCATTTTGCTCTACCCAAGCCATAATTTGATCAGCTTGACCTTGGTATGTCTTACCAGAAATCAAGTGTTGAGGTGGTGTCAACACAGTCATACCCGCCTCACGAGCTGTGTCAACTGTATATTGCAAGCTTACAGGGCGATCATCTTGAGGTACATATAATACGGTTTCTGCATCAATATTGATGGATGTACCTGTAGCAATGGCTGTAACCATTAATGCTACTTTCAACCATTTATTTGTCATAAAGCAAATCTCCTTCTGTGTACACGAGTACTCTCGACTCGAAAATTAACTCTTATATAATACTCTTTTTTTCTGACACTTTTATGAAATACTTAACGGTATAATTATATCATTTACTTGTTATTTCTCAAATGCAGCGCCTTTAGCTTTAGCGCACTTTGGGTAAGCTCCAATTATATTTAATAGCTAGTAGACGGATAACTAGTACAACGGTAAAAGCACCATATACAGCCTCTCCAACCCAGTTAGAAATAACCATTAAGTAATAAACGATGCCCCCAATAACACTAGGCAGAGCGTACACGTCTTCTTTCAAAACAGACGGAATCCGTTGAGCTAGCATATCTCGGATAATGCCGCCACCAACAGCAGTAATAGTTCCTAATAAAACAATGAAAATTGGCAACTCTGGATATAGTTTAAATCCTGCAGATGCTCCAGTTACTGTAAAAGATGCCAACCCGACTGCATCGGCCAATAAATAGCTTGCTCGACTACGAGGGCCCATAGCATGCTTGCGATAACGGCTGTTATAGATAATAAATACGATAATTGTTACGGAAATAACCACAGTTACATATACAATATTGCGTAATGAATTCGGTGGAAAATATCCCAACAGAACATCCCGTACAATTCCACCACCGATTGCCGTGGCCAGTGCCAATACAGCCATACCAAATATATCCATTCTCCGCGCCACCCCAACAAGTGCTCCGGAGATAGCAAAAGCAATAGTGCCAATCATATCAAATATATACCAAATAATATCCATAATACCCTCACATAATCTATTCGCATAACTGTGCACACTATGATAGACTTTATGTAAGATATTATACATTAAGAGGTATGAGAATGACAAAAGACATTACACCTATTGAGATTAAAAATATGGATGAGCGTACTCGGGACGAGTATTTCATGGCGTTTGCCCTAGAAGAAGCTCGCAAGGCCTATGACCTAGGAGAAATTCCTATCGGCGCCATTTTGGTACAAGATAATACTATTATTTCACGTCACCATAATCGCCGCGAACTAGATCACGATGCAACGGCTCATGCAGAAGTGCTCGTCATCCGCGAAGCATGCGATGTGCTCAAGCGCTGGCGGTTGACTGGTTGTACCCTGTATGTTACGATAGAGCCGTGTCCGATGTGCGCTGGAGCCATTATCAACAGTCGTATTGACCGTGTTGTATATGGTGCAAGTGATTACAAAGGAGGCGCTGTAGAATCTCTTTTCAATGTACTCTCTCACCCTGGTTTAAATCATGAGCCTGAACTAGCATCTGGTGTCCTTGGTGATGAATGTAGCCAAATCATGAAAGACTTTTTTAAGGAGCGCCGTAAAACACGGAGGAGTACCCAAGAGGCTGAAGGGTCCGCACTCGAAATGCGGTAGGTCGGGCAACCGGCGCGGGGGTTCAAATCCCTCCTCCTCTGCCATATAAAATATATAAAGCGCTAACCGTGGTTAGCGCTTTTTTGCGAAGGGACCACTACTATGAAAAAATATTACCCTTATCTCATTACAGTGAGTCATATGATTAATGACTCTTGCCAAAGTGTATTGCCTGCCCTCTTGCCACTGTTCATCTACACTTATGGACTTAGCTTAGAGCAAGCAGGCTTTCTTATCTTAGCCAATACAGCATTATCTTCATTATTACAACCATTATTAGGATATCTTTCTGACAAGATCAATCAGCCTCGACTCATCGCCTTAGGTGTTTTACTCTCTGCTTGTAGCACAGGTGTTATGGGTTTTGTCACTTCCTATGAAAGCTTACTTGTTTGTGCCACCTTAGCCGGTGTGGGATCTTCTATCTTCCACCCTGAAGGGGCAAAGATCATGAACCGCCTCGGTGGCGGCAAAAAAGGAAAAGCCATGGGCACCTTTGCTATCGGCGGTAGCTCTGGTTTTGCCATCGGCCCACTCTTTGCTGGCTCTATTGCCTATACAGTAGGTCCGCATGGATTAGCGGCTTTCACCGTGGTAGGTCTTATTATATCAACAATTTTATTCATCCTCATGCCTCGCATAGTAGCTCATGCACGCACTATCTACCAAGCGGTAGCTACAGAAAACCCTACACTTGTAGCCAAGCCACTCAAAAATTACTGGAAATACTTTGGTATCTTGTTCGTTATCATCCTAAGCCAATCGGTAAACTTCCGCGTTATCAATGCATTTATTCCTATCTTCTGGACTCGTGAACTCGGCACTAGCCCAGAACAAGGTAGCTTTGCATTAACCGTATTCTTTAGTATAGGCATCTTTATGACATATATTGGCGGTCTATTAGGCGACAAATATGGTCCTATCAAAATCATTAGACTATCCCTATTAATTTGGTTGCCGGCCATGTTCCTATTAACAGAAGTGCCAACCTTCTCCTCTGTCATCATGATGCCTGTAGCCTATCTATTACTACTCATGATTGGCGCCGCAAAAGCAATTAGCTATAGCCCAGTCATTGTACTAGGCCAAACTTATCTTGCTAAAAGCATCGGCTTTGCGTCCGGCATCACCCTCGGCGTAAGTCAAACTATCGGTGGTATCATCGCACCTGTAGTAGGTAACCTTGCGGATACCTACACTTTACCTGTTGCTATGATGACACTCGTACCATTCCTAGTAGTAGGTCTTGGAGCTTCATTAATACTTAAAGATCCTAAAAAATTACAATAAACAAAAAGAACCCTTCGCGTGAATTGCACCCCAAAAATTGGACACAATTTTTGAAAGTACAGAAACCAACGAAAGGTTCTTTTTATATTCAACTAAACACATCACATACAGTTTAGTGTTTTAGCATTTCATTCAATATAACTACGTCCGTTTCTTTCATACCTTGTGCCACAGCACCAATACTGCGGATGGTTTCATCAACGGAGTATGCTACAAGGCCATCGCCTTTTTGGTAGTTTTTATTAAGACGAGCTTGCTTATAACCCATAAAAGCACCATCAAGAGAAATTGCAATTTTACCTGCACAGGATGGTTTTGCACCATCGCATACGATACCCGATAAACTTGCAAGCCCATTTACAAGAGTGTTCTCGATGATTTCTTTGCTATCACCTTTCAAGAAAGCTATGCCTGCTACACTTACCACACCAGCAGATACAACGCCACAGTATGCAGACAATTTACCAATACCGGATTTAACGTAAAGCGTTAACAAGTTAGCAAAGACGAGCGCTCGATACAATTCATCATCGCTTTTACCAAGTTCCTCGGCAGTCGTAATGATTGGTACAGATACCGTTAAGCCTTGGTTACCAGAGCCAGAGCAAATAACTACAGGCAATGGACAGCCGCTCATACGCGCATCAGAGCCAGCCGCAGCACGAGCCTTGCATTTTGTTTCAAGAGATGGATTTTCATCATCCAATAATAATAATTGACCAATGTTAGCACCGTAATCATTGGACAGACCTTCCTTAGAAATAGCAGTATTATACTCAACTTGTTGTTTTATTTGGGGAAGGATACCAGAAATATCACCGGTTAAGGCAAATTTGTAAATGCTATCGAAGGTCATGGCATATTCTGTTTTAGCCGCTTTCTTGATTTCATTGACTGTTTCAGAGACAATCTTGCCATCTACTGATACATATGTTACATTCGTATGGTCATTTTCAATGCGAACAACCGCTGTATGTTCATCTGTTTCTGCAGTGATTTCTATATATAGATTATCTACACCTTCAGCAAGTGAAACGATACAGAAGTTGGCATCAAGCAATGTGCCAAGCCATTTGCGATCTTCGTCTGTAGCAGATTCTAATACCTCTAGTTCACGCTCTGGATGACCTACAATAGCACCCAGTGTAGCAGCCGCCGTTAGTCCTTTTCGTCCCCCAGAATTTGGAATGACTACAGATTTTACATTTTTAATAATATTCGCGCTGCATCTTGCGTGAATACGGTTAGGAAATTCATCTAAAACAGAGACTGCCTTCGCAGCCGCATAAGCCAATGCAATTGGCTCAGTACAACCGAAGGCAGGACGCATCTCTGACTGTAACAAAGAAATATAATCCATCTTATACTTCCGCAATAATTTCCACTTCTACAATAACACCTAATGGAAGGTCTTTTACTGCTACACATGAACGAGCTGGTTTAGAAGTGAAATATTTAGCATACACTTCATTAAATGCTTTAAAGTCCCCGATATCAGCTAAGAAGCAAGTTGTTTTAATAACTTCGGAGAAGTCTGTACCAGATTCAATCAATACGGCTTCAATATTTTTGCATACTTGTTCAGTTTGCTCTACGATACCCCCTTCAACAACTTTACCAGTTGCAGGATTGAGTGGAATTTGTCCAGAAGCAAATAATAAACCGCCAACCACTTTAGCTTGAGAGTAAGGGCCTACTGCTGCTGGTGCTTTGTCTGTAGAAATTGTTTTCATGATAAATCTCCTTTTATAAATAAATATAAATTAATATAACTATATTTAAGGCGCGAAACTCATCTTGATGCCTCGATATATATAACTTACCTCAATATATCACACATTACATAAAAATACGTATATAACCAATTATTTAATTGATTTGAATGCATTATCAAATATTGGTTTGAAATAATCACGTTGTACATCAGTTGTTATACCTACATACAACACCGGTTTTCCTGGCTTCAACACAAATGCAGCATTTGCATAGAGTGGAGTTTGTACATTTCCATCTGCATATAACAAGCGAGAGCTTGCTGCATATGTTTGATATTTTGTACCAGCCACCGGATGTACTTGTTCTGCATTTTCTACGGTTAGAGTTTTAAGTGTTTTAGGCATAATCGTTGCTTTTTGGGGATCACGACTAGACACATTAATAGGTCCATTCAAAGGAACTACCGTTGTACTAGTAGGAATCTGTTTATTTATTGTTCCTAATAAAAGTTGCTCTGTTACAGGATCAATTTGACCTTTATCAAGAGCGGTCATAGCAGCTATAAACATAGGGTCATTAGCCTTTTCTTTAGCCACTTGTTGCGCTATTTGTTTAACATCTACAGCTACTACGAATGCATCTTTTTGACCAGTTTTATCTGCCCCTTGTAATTGGTATACATCAAAATTAGTACCAAAATTTTGGAAAAATTCTTTAGCCATCATATTGGTCATCGTAGATTTTGAGGGATTCTGTTGAATTTGTTTCTCTACAAAATCACGAGTATTTGTTTTAGACGCAGAAACAATATTTACATTATTAGGTACTACCATAGAGCCCCCAATAGTTTGTACATCCTTAGCTAGACCCACGCCAGATATAGTTCCTAACAAGCATGCAGCACAAGCCAATACTTTCAAAGATTTCATATTATTTACCTCCCTTGAGAGATTGTGTTTGATACATATGATTCAATTCATTAGTCCAATAATCATGACTAGAGTCGTCAGACATTAAAAGCTGTAAAGATACACCCTTATCTGTAGGAACAGCATATCCAATTAAGGAATAAGTGTTTCTAAAGCCATCATAGCTAAGACCGCCTCGCAAATCACCAGTCACAGCCGTACCATAGCGCGTTTGAACAGGTTTATACGCTACATGAGTTGCATCGACACGCAATTGTTTCGTCATAAACTCTACATAGGAAATGAACTCTTGTTTATCCTTTGTAGATGTTTTCTTATCTGTAGCAAGCATTTTATCAACAGCGCCCATAATTTGAGCAGGTATTTTATCATTTATCGTCTTCAAATCTTTTGATAACTTAGCACCTTCAACCGTGTTGCTTTTTAAGCCTTGTAATTGTTGTTGAGCCGTCTCTTTAGAGTAAGATTCCACATGTTTAGAGATGGAGTGCTTTAATGCAGCCTTTTCCGCATCTGATCCCTTCTCTAAAATAGTTTTATTCATACCTATAACTTGATCAATAGCATTTTTAGAATAGTTAATAACAATTAAACTACCTGTATGATGACCTTGTTTATCAGTACCTTGCAATTGATAGAAGGAGTAACCATCAAGAAAATCCCCCTTCACTGGTTCAACAGCTACACCAGTCTGTGCTTTCACAACATTATTAATAGTATCAACAGCAGATTTATTTGCTACTTTGAGAAATTTATCTTGTTCTTGATTACGCAATCTTGCATCAGTAGAAATGTGCATAACTTCTACAGCTTTCACAGTTGGGGAGGTACTGCCGTACATACCATAACCTAAATCAACCGTATCAGCACATGCCACTGCCCCCATACCCACAGTTAAACAGGTAGCACAAGCCAATGTCATCATCTTTTTATTGAGAGTTCTCATAAGACACCTCACCTTTTTAACAATACACTATGTATAGATTGTTAGATAATCTGTGCAGTATATATTAAGAGTTTAAAAGATAATCTATACTGCATATATTAATTATTATACTATATCGACATATATAACTGTATAGTATAATTTACAAGCTTACCTTTCTGCTATACAATACATAAATAGACATGTAAAGATGATATATGTATGAGAAATGGAAAGGAGTGCACACTCGGTGTGCTTTTAACATGATACAAGAATTAATTTCCCTCACTAGGCCTCGCACATTAGCTGCTGCATTAGGGCCTACCATTTTAGGTGCTGCTTTTAGTTATTATGCATTTGGCGCTACTCAGGGTACAGGTCTTGCCATTTTCCATACAGTGCTCATATTTTTAGCTGTTGTAACAGCCCAAATTGTAGCAAATTTATGGAATGAATATAAAGACTTTAAATCTGGACTCGATGCTGGTCAAAAGGTAGGTAATGCTGGTTCTATCACGCGTGGCGCAATAACACCAGAACTCATTATAACGATGATTAAAGTACTCATGTTTGTACCCATTATCATTGGTCTTTATTTATCTGCTACTATAACTTGGTATTACATCCCTATAGGCTTCTTATGTATTCTAATTAGTTTCCTTTACTCTGGCGGTCCAAAACCAATTTCTCGAACACCATTTGGAGAAATTTCCTCTGGTATCGCCATGGGTTTTGCTATCGTACTCATTACAGGCTATGCTTGGACACGAGAATTATCCTTAGCCCTGTTAATTCCTGCAATTCCATCTACATTGCTAGTTGGTTCCATCATGTTGACGAATAATATCCGAGATATTAGAAATGATGAAAGCCATGGACGTCACACGTTGCCAATCGTGCTTGGTCGTGAAAGAGCACTCAGCTTAATGAGTATCTCATATATTTTCAATTTTATTTGGATCATTGCTTGGATTATAGTAGGCCATATGACATGGTTCGCCTTATTAGCATTCCTTTCAGCACCATTGGCTTTTAAAACAATTCATACATTAAGTACTAAAACGGATGAATTCGAATTAGATAAGGCTATGGGCACTACCGCAGGAACGGCTATAGTTTACCAACTAATGTGGGCGATTGGACTTATCATGGGCAAATTATTTTAAAAATGAACATACTTATATTATAGGTTCTCCATAGTTTTTAGTTATGGAGAACCTATAATAATTCCTTCTTGATAGATAGGAAATTATTTAGTACTATAGATTTAATATTTTATATGTAATTATTGTATAAGGAGTGTGTGTAATGAGAAAATTTTTAGCATTGGCAGCTACTGTAATCCTTGGCGGCGCTTTATTAATCGCAGGCTGTGGTAACGACAACAAACAAGCTGCTAGCGATGGCAAACAAGTATTAAAAATTGGGGCAACAGCAGTACCTCACGCAGAAATTTTGGAACAAGTTAAACCAATCTTAGCAAAAGATGGTATCGAATTAAAAATCACAGAATTCACTGATTACAACACACCTAACTTGGCTTTAGGGGACAAAGAAATTGATGCCAACTTCTTCCAACACGTACCTTACATGGAGGAATTCGCAAAAGCTCACAAACTTGACTTAGTATCTGCTGGTGGTGTTCACCTCGAGCCAATGGGTTTATACTCCCGTAAAATCAAAGATTTGAAGGATCTTCCAAAAGGCGCTAAAATCGCTATTCCTAATGACCCTACAAACGGTGGTCGTGCATTATTGTTGTTACAAAAACAAGGTCTAATTACATTAAAAGACTCTACAAACATCTTATCTACCGTACAAGATATTACTGCGAACCCTAACGAATATCAATTCGTAGAATTAGAAGCAGCACAAGTACCTCGTTCCCTTGACGATGTAGCCTTAGCAGCTATCAACACTAACTTTGCATTAAACGCAGGTCTTAACCCTGGCAAAGATGCATTGGCAATTGAAACTAACGATTCCCCTTACGTAAATATCGTAACTGTACTTAAAGGTAATGAAAATGACCCTCGCATCAAAAAATTGATGGCTGCACTTCATAGCCCTGAAATCATCAAATTCATCCAAGAAAAATACCAAGGTGCTATTGTTCCTGCATTTTAAGGTATACTAAAAAGAGACCACATCAACGTGGTCTCTTTTTTATATGTTATCGGCCCCAAATCTAAAGGGTAATAAACCCTCTAACTCAACAACTGTATAGTCCCCTCTTAAATTCGCCATTATAATACGAGGTATTTCAAATTCAGAAATCACCTGACGACAAGCACCACATGGGGCACAGGGTCCTTCCGTATCAGCAACTACAGCAAGGGCTTTAAATTTTGTTTGTCCTTCCGATACGGCCTTAAATATAGCAGTTCGCTCCGCACAATTAGTTAATCCATAAGAAGCGTTTTCTATATTACACCCTTCATAGATGGTTCCATCTTCGCAAAGAAGGGCTGCGCCCACGCCAAAATGTGAATAAGGACTATAGGTTTTGTCGCGAGCCACAACAGCACGATTGATGAGCTTTTGAATATCCTTTTCTTTCATATTGCACTCCTCACTCTACAATATCAAGTATAGTATCCATTACTTTAGATGCAGTATCACCAATAGTAATAGCCGCCAAATAGGTTTGAGCCGCATTAGTGAATAAGCTTTCATCAGAAGCATATAGTGTAGCTATCCTTTCACCCATACTAACGGCATCCCCTGTTTTTTTGTGCATTACAATACCTGCACTATAATCGATGGGACCATCTTTAACCGTGCGACCTGCCCCTAGCATAACGGATGCAATGCCACATCGTTCTGTATTCATATGGGTAATATAACCATCTTGAGGCGATGTTACATCATAGGTAAACTTACCTATTGTTAATACACGGTCATCATCGATAACTCTGCTGTCTCCACCTTGGGCTTCAATCATTAAGCGTAATCGTTCAAGAGCGGTTCCAGAATCTAGTGCTTGTTGCACGCGATTAAGAGCAGCTTCGTAATCACAAATATGACTCAATACGAGCATATGAGCTGCCATGATAATACATTCATGCGTTAAATCCTCTGGACCATGACCTTTCAACGTATTAATAACCTCTCGAATCTCCAAAGCATTTCCAATAGCATGTCCTAGCGGTCGGTCCATATCCGTCAAAATAGCTTTAACTGAGCGGCCATTTTCCTTTCCAATATCGACCATTGCTTTAGCCAATTCACGAGCATCCTCTATGTTTTTCATAAAGGCGCCACTACCAACCTTTACATCTAACAAAATTGCTTGCGCACCAGAAGCCAGTTTTTTGCTCATAACAGAGGATGCAATAAGAGGGATGCTATCAACAGTTCCCGTCACATCGCGCAAAGCATATAACTTTTTATCAGCAGGTGCAAGCCCTTCCGACTGACCTATAACAGCAAGACCGATTTTATTAACTTGATCGATAAAAGCATCTTGCTCTAAAGATACCTTTAAATTTGGAATAGATTCCATCTTATCAATAGTGCCGCCTGTATGACCAAGTCCACGTCCAGACATCTTAGCCACCTTGCCGCCACAAGCGGCTACAAGAGGCGCAATAATAAGTGTTGTCTTATCCCCTACACCACCTGTACTATGTTTATCTACGGTAATCCCATCAATATTCGACAAATCTACCATATTACCTGATTGAGCCATAGCCAAGGTCAAGGTTCCTAGTTCGCGAGCGTTCATACCATTAAAAACTATGGTCATCAAGAGCGCACTCACTTGGTAATCAGGGATTTCCCCCTTTACATAGCCATCTATGACAAAGCGAATTTCCTTATCTGATAACGGCAAGTTCGCCCTTTTCTTCAGAATAATATCATACATACGCATAGTTACACCGCCATTCTAAGAAACCACCTAAGCATAGCCTAGGTGGTTTTCTATTATACTTCTTCGTTCAAGTGATTCTTTAGCAACTCTACAGCTGCACTGGCTCCAATTCGGCTACAACCTTCTGCAATATAGGCTTTCATATCCGTAATAGAGCGAATACCACCAGCGGCCTTGATCTGTACATTAGGACCAATATGCTTTTTAAAGAGTCTAATATCTTCAAGGCTTGCACCGCCGCTACCAAATCCAGTAGATGTTTTAATATAGTCTGCACCACCATTTGTAATACATTTGCAAAGCGCTACCTTTTCAGAATCTGTAAGATAACAAGTTTCGATAATAACTTTTAAAATCTTATCACCACAAGCTTTCTTAAGCGCCTCAATTTCGCTAGTTACTGCTTCAAAATCACCTTGCTTTACATCTCCAAGATTAATAACCATATCAATTTCAGACGCGCCCTCTTCAATAGCCTGTTTCGTTTCGGCTACCTTTACCTCTGTTGTTTCATATCCTAAAGGAAAGCCAATAACGGTACATATGTTAAGTTCTGGATATGCTTCATGGGCGGATGCTACAAAGTCTGGAGGAATACAAACAGATGCAGTTTTATACCTTAAACCAACCTCACAGACTTCTTTTATATCATCCCATGTAGCTGTAGGACGCAATAATGTATGATCTACATAAGCTAATAATTCTTTACCCAACATAGTACCTCTCCTTACTAAAAGAACGACATTTGCTCTGGTTCTGGCTCTTTATGTAATGCATCTTGAGCAGAGCGATTTTTATCATCAATGAATGGTTCTAACGGTACGCCTGTAATCTTTAATAAATCTGGTAAGTTATTAACGCCTTTCAACTTAGCAGCTTCTAATACAACCTTTGCACAAGTCTCCGCATCATCCAGTGCATAGTGATGCTTAAACTCAACTCCAATGTATGCAGCCATTGTATTCAACTTATGATTAACTAAATCAGGCCATACAGCACGTGAAAGCTTAACAGTGCATGCATAATCTAGTTCTGGCCAAGGGATTTTATAATAATCTAAGGTAGCACGCAATACGTTCATATCGAATTTCGCATTATGAGCCACCATAATATTTCCTTTTAAATGATTTTCATAAATGGCATTCCACAACTGATCAAAGGTCTTTTCATGAAGAACATCCTTCGGCTGGATACCATGAATTTCAATACATTCATCATCAAAACTCATAAATGGTGGTTTGATGAGACTATATGCCTTTTTAGTAATTTGTCCATCCTTTACGGTAATAACCGCCAAGGAGCACGCACTATTTTTAAATTTATTTGCTGTTTCAAAGTCTAATGCAACAAAATCTAACATAGGACTCCTTTCAAAATCTATATATAAGAATTATATTCATTTACTCTACTTATTATAGCATGAAATAGACTATAATCTACTGTTCAAAGGTGACCAATAATCACCTCATTTACACCAATTTTAATTGACAGATAGGCCCTCAGTATGTGAAAATTATTTAGATATGTATGTAGTATGGAGGTTGCAACATGGCAGATGACAGATTAATCGTTGCCCTTGACGTATCCACAATGGATGCAGTGAAAGAAATCGTATTATCCCTCGGTGATTCGGTTAGCTTTTACAAGGTCGGTATGGAGCTATTCTATGCCGAAGGAGCAAAAACAATTCATTTTTTACAGGAGCAAAACAAACAGGTATTTCTTGATTTAAAATTGCACGACATTCCAAATACCGTAGCCCATGGCGTTTCTTCTTTAACACGTCTCGGTGCTAGTTTAATTACTCTACATGGTCAAGGTGGTCCTGTCATGATGAAAGCTGCTGTTGAGGCAGCTCGTGAGAGTGGGGAGAAACTAGGCGTTGAGCGACCAAAATTATTAGCCATCACTGCTTTAACTAGTTTCGACGATGAATCTTGGACTGCTATCGGTGGTCAGCTACCGATTTCCGACCAAGTCATTCGCCTTGCAAAACTCGCTAAAGACTGTGGTATGGATGGTGTTGTATGTTCCGCATTAGAAGCTAAAATGATTCGGGAAGCATGTGGCGATGACTTCCTCATCGTTACCCCTGGTATTCGCCCTTCCTTTGCAACAACAGACGACCAAAAACGCGTTGCTACACCAGCTAGTGCTTTACAAGATGGAGCATCTCGCCTTGTTATCGGTCGACCTATTACACAAGCTGAAAACCCTCGTGAAGCGGTTCGTTTAATTATTGAAGAAATGGAGAAAGTATCCAAATGATGACAGAACAAGAAGTAAAACAATTACTAATCGACACTCAAGCTATTTTAGAAGGTCACTTCCTTTTGACATCTGGTCTCCACAGTCCAATGTACGTTGAAAAATTTAATGTATTACAACATCCAAAATATACAGAAAAACTTTGTAAAGAATTAGCTGAACGCTTCCGCAATCAAAATGTGGAACTTGTTATTGGACCTATGACCGGCGGCATCTTACTTGCTCACGAAGTAGGTAAAGCGCTTGGCACTCGTGCTATCTTCACAGAACGCGAAAAAGGCGTTATGACATTACGCCGCGGCTTTAAAATCGAGCCAGGCACAAGAGTACTTATCGTTGAAGACATCGTAACTACTGGTGGTTCTGTACAAGAAGTAGTAAATGTTGTAAACCAATCCGGTGGTGAAATCGTAGGTGTAGGCCTTCTTGTTAACCGTTCTGGTGGCAAAGCAGAATTTGGTGTACCTCACGAAAAGGTACAAGCATTACTTAATCTTAAAGTTCCAACTTACAAACCTGAAGAATGCCCTCTTTGCAAAGATGGCATAGCTATGACAGAACGCGGTTCTAAACACATCAAATAAATTTTTAACGACCTATATGCATAGGTCGTTTTTCATTAGGAAGTTAATAAAATATTCCCAGCCCATCAAGTACTATCTAATATTTATAAATAGATACAAAAAGAGCTCCTTCGCTAAGGAGCTCTTTTTGTTTGTGTGTAGTTATTGTGTGTAAGAGAGAGATTCTGATACGAATGTATCACGTAGAGTGTATGGCTCTACGGTGGCCATGAATGCACTTTCATGACCACGGTCTCTATTATTTTATGAAAGAAAAGGACTCATAAAATATGGTTAGTTTTGTGTAGTTTGTGGTGCACCTTGACTAGTTTGTTGTTGTGGTGCATTACCATTATGTCGATCACCATGAGGAGGCTGACCTTGTGGTGGCACTTGATGATTATTACATTGTTGTCTCATTCGATGGTTTTGACCTTCTGGTCTCATAGATTGATCGTTATCTTTTCGATGCATATTATCAACTTGATGATTCATTGTCATATGCTCCATTCGATCTTGTCTATGCATTTGGTTATTTTGATTTTCTAGTAGCATATCACATTTTTTATCTTGGAAATTGTTTGCATCATCATGATTTCGTTCTACTAAGAAGTTCATCTTGATTGGCTCATTATTATTTTGTACGTCATTAGTAGAAGCAAATGTTACACCGCCAATCCCATATACTGCGGTTAATACTGTAGCAATTAAAAGTTTTTTCATATTTTCACCTTTACCTAATATTCAAATACGATTAAAACAACTATATCCTCAGATAGATCTAACTCTATATCTATTAATATCTTAAAACATACGGCCCAATCTATATTACCAATCTATATTAATAGTTTTATATATTTATTAAGCTTGTGTATCACCATTAGGTGCCTGTTCTGAAGCATTACCATTAGGTTGCTAACCTTGAGATGGTTGGCCTTGTGGAGGCATTTGACCATTTTGATGCATATACTGACCATTATTTCGTCCCATACCATCTTGAGGCATCATTTGGTTTTGACAATTTTGGTACATATGTTGACCATTATTTGGCCCCATACCATTTTGAGGCATCATTTGATTATTTCCATCCATCATATGTTGGTCCATATGCATATTAGAACCATCATGTCTATGTGGTTTTCTAAACTGTTGTTCATTGGTTTTCATCCATTCACCAAAATTTGGTAGATCATTTACAGCAAAGGATGTACCTACCCCTACAGCACTGATTACAGTTAGAATGGCAGCAATTATAATTCGTCTCATAGGTCCTCCTTAATCTACATTGCTGAAATAACGTTCGCGTACACCACGAAGTTCAATACCAATAAAGATACATGTAAGGCCCCCAAAGAGACCTACACCACCAAGTGCAACTAAAGTTACCAATGATAATGCAGGAAATGCCGTTACATTCTCGAATGGTTGCCAAGAGCTACCTAATAAATACAGGATTGCCGGCGTAATAATAAATATAAGAACCCCCACAATATATGATAAACCACTACCTATGGATAATAAGGTTTTAGATGCTTTTTTAGCCATTCCTGGTAACTGCGGCAATAAACGCTCTTTGTAGTCATCAAATCTAGCATAAATTTCTTGCATATTAACAGATTTACTTTCACCACCATCTTGACTCAATGTATCTGTAATAATACCTGCATCTACATAGGATGCATAGATTTCCTCTGGAGTACCTAACGATTTAATGATTTCACTATCCGTAAGGCCTTTTTCATAACCTACGGCAAAGTGTTCCTCATAAACCTCTATAATACTCTCTACATCGGCAACGCGCGCTTTTTTGAAAATATTGCGCAATGCCTCTAAAAAGCTATTTTTGTCCATTATAGTCGACTCCTTTCAACAGGATATTGATGACACCAGAAAATTCATCCCATTCTTGGCGCATCTGATTGTATGCTGCACGGCCATCTGCCGTGATGTGATAATATTTTCGAGATGGTCCTGTGGAGGACTCCTTCAAATAGGTCTCAACATACTTTTCTTTCTTTAATCTATTAAATAATGGATATATCGTTCCTTCGGAAATCTCAATATACTCCGAAATAGTGCTAACAATTTCATATCCATAGCGATCGTCTTGTGTTAATAATGCTAGTACTAGCATATCCATAACACCTTTTTTTAATTGAACTTGCATAGTTCCTCCCTTTAGGCTGTGCCTACTGGCCAATGTGAAAGCTCTCTTACGGTCACTATCATGTACTGACAAATACATAATAACACAAGGTACCTCGGAATACAAGGTACCTTGTTAAAAATATATTTCACAAAATATAAATTCACGCTCTTAACAGCCTAAAAATTCAGATATTATCTGCTTTTATAAGGCAAAAAAATTTTCTTAATTTTTTCTATTTTTACCTATGTTAGCCTATATGTATCGCACATACCTCGGCTACAACATAAAAATCCCCATCCAAGGGATGAGGATTTTCATTGATTTTAAAATAATCTATTTATTCTAACATCAGTAATTTATTTTGAAGTTGCTTGGCCTAATTTAATCTGTGTGCTCTTCATTTTGCCATTGTGAGTATAAGATACCAAAACTGTATCACCAGGGCTCTTAGCGTCAATTCTCTCTTTTAATTCAAGTAATGTAGTGATATCTTTGCCATCAATTTGAGCAATCGTATCACCTTCTACTAATCCAGCTTGTGCTGCAGGGCCTGTCGAGTCTAATTGTACAATAAGAAGTCCTTCCCCTTCATAACTTACATTATTGCGTGCTGCTGTTTGACGATCTACGGCCCACACACCGATATACGGGCGAATGACCTTACCATTTTTAATAATAGAATCAACGATAGTCATAGCAGAATTAATTGGAATAGCAAAGCCCATACCTTCAATTCCCTCTTTAGAGATTTTAGAGCTATTGATACCAATTAACTCTCCATCTGCATTAATGAGAGCACCGCCTGAGTTACCTGGATTAATGGCTGCATCAGTTTGAATCAATGGGAATCGTTGACCTTGATCATCAATTGTACGTGCTAAGGCACTAATAACACCAGAAGTAACTGAACCTTTAAACTCAAGACCTAAAGGATTGCCAATAGCAATAGCTGGCTCCCCTACTTGTAAGGAGTCAGAGTCCCCAATTTTTATAGGTTTAATATCTTTTGGAGGTTTAATTTTTACAACTGCTAAATCCGTCTGTGAATCTGAACCTATAACGGTCCCCGTCACCGTACTGCCATCAGATAATGATACTGTAACCTCCCCATTTTTAGCCCCCGCCACAACATGTTTATTTGTTACAATATGTCCATCATTATCGATAAGCACACCGGACCCAACACCTTCTCCAGCATAGATAGTACGGTTAAAAATATCCTTTTGAAATACTTGTGTCGTAATCCCTACTACAGCAGGCCCAGATTCTTTAGCCGCTTGTACTACATAGGTATTACGCGTTTCAGTAATAGGCTTAGTCTGTTTAGTTTGTTCTCTCACGTTTGTTGGTTGCGTATTAACAGGGCTGCCAAAGAAATAGTATCCTCCGCCTACCCCAATACCCAAAGCAAGAATACACGCAATTACTGTTTTCTTATATTTTGAAAATGTCATGTAGATCTCCTTATATTCTTCTTAATATTCTTCTACATCACCCATAACTTCTTAATGATGATTATAAAAGTTAAGATTAGAACCAAATCATAAATCATATAATTATGATGCTTTATAAATACGCCACGTCTCACACTAATTCAAATCATCTCAAAATTAATTTTATAAAATTGATTTTGATGAACCTATTATAGTACGCCTGCTTTTACAATGCAAGATATCAATTTATAACTTTTCTTATAAAAGTATAATTATTATAACCGTATATCCTCCACTAGATAAATACCTAGAATCCTGAAAGATGCTGTATAAAATGTATTCAAATATCTAAAATCTAAAAAACATAAAGGGCATTCACTAGCCGTCGCTAGCAAATGCCCTTTATGCATATAGTTTGAGAGTGTAAGGACTGTTGAGAGAGAGAGTATATGTGATCTAGATAAGCTTTAGAGAGAACTTATTAAGAGAGAGAAGTTAAAATATTACTTATCTAGAGTCATAATCAGCCTTACTTAAATAAGTATACATGGAATATCTAAACTATCAAAGTAACTATATAAACAATTCTTAAACCTTTGATTATATCTCTATAATAAAATCTCTATGAAGTCATATCTAATCAACAGCCACGAATAACGTGAGTATAATGTGAATGCATATTTTCGATACTAAACGAATTTATACCCTACGCCCCATACTGTAATAATATGCTTACTATCAGATGGATTATCCTCAATTTCTTCACGTAAACGATTAATATGAACCGCTACAGTTGCATAATCACCATAGGAGTCAAGTCCCCATACACGAGAATATAATTCTTCTTTGCTAAATACAATATCACGGTTACGCATCAAGAATTCTAACAACTGGAATTCTTTCTTTTTGAGATGAACCTCTTTTTCATTCACCCATACTTTCATCATCTTAGGATCGAGACGAATTTCACCGGATTGAATAGCGTTAGTTTCCATTGCATCGCGCTCTGTTAAACGTTTATATTGCGCCAACATAGCTTTAATCTTCGCAATCAATACAGATGGAGAGAATGGCTTTTCAATATAATCATCAGCGCCTACGCCTAAACCACGGATTTTATCGATATCGTCAAGGCGCGCAGTTACCATAACGATTGGTACACGAACTTTGTCACGAATTTGGCGACAAACTTCAAAACCATCCATTTCTGGCAACATAACATCAAGGATAATAAGGTCTACAGGAGTATTCAATGCTGCTTCAATGCCATCTGTACCATTAGTCATAATAGTTACATCATAGCCCGCCACCATTAAATAATCACGCTCAATATTGGCAATATCCAAATCGTCTTCAATAATTAAGATATGTTCACTCATGATTCTTCTCCTTGCTTAGGAAACTCTAATATAATACGTAGACCATGTGGCCTTACATTTTCAATCATAACTCGGCCTTCAAAGATTTCCATAATTCGACGGATAATCGACAATCCTAGGCCACTACCTTCTTGAGGATTCGTACGAGACGAATCTACACGATAGAATGGGCGCATCAGACGCTCTAGAGATTCTGGCGGTACACCTGGACCATCATCACTGATGACACAATATACAAAATCATCATCACTCGTTACATCTATGACGCAATGACCAATATCGGCCATTTTATACTTAGCACTATTGTTCAACACATTCTGCAAAACTCGTTGTAACAATTGTGGGTTAGCATTGATAAAAGGTGTTTCCGTAGCTATACGGGCCTTAATCTCAAGCCCCTTCGATTGATACGGAGCTAAATGATCTTCTACAAAGTCATGCACAAACTGACCTAATTCAATTCGCTCAGATGGACGAGATTCTTTTTTATAGTTCAATGTTGTTATGAGGAATAGTTCCTCTAACATAGAATCCAAATCATTGGCCCGCTTCAAAATAATCCCCATATATCTTTTTTGTTGCTCTTCCGTTGGTGCAATACCATCACGAACACCTTCAGCATAAGCTTTAATAGCCGTCAACGGAGTTCGTATATCATGAGATATACCAGCGAGTAGCTCTTTCTGTTGTTCTTGTTCCATTTCAATCTGACGATTTGCCATTTCTAACGACTTTGTCATGTTCTTAACGTGAATCATGATAAACCGTGTAACAAATCGGTTAATAGCAAAAAATGTAACAATAAAGAGCAATATGGAAACTACGATAATATAAAAAGATACGGATTCCATTAAGCTATCACTACCATGGGTAGCACGCCTAATCGCAATATGGTATACATAGGAATGACGTCCATCGTACTTTCTCATTTCATAAACGAAAGTATTATTGGATTGATATACGATGCCCTGTAATTCAGGATTAACATCAATAAGACCAACAATGGCAGAAGCACTATAGATTTGTGGATTACCGTAGTTATACACCATGTTCCCTTGATCGAGTACTTCAACATATACTTCCTTTGGATCAAGTAGGCTATAGCTAGGCTTAACCAAGCTATTAATTAGATCATTTTCTAACCCATAAAAGGTAATGGTTTCAGTTATTCGACTGACACTTTTAAACTGTTGTTCCTGCTCAATACGCAAATAATAACCGGCATTGGCCAATATGCGCAAACCTGTAAAATATAGCAAAAATAAGATAATTGCTATTAAAATAGGTACAACAAACAGCACAACATTGGATATCCAAATTCGTATTTGTAAATTCACAGGATTACCTCAATATCATAAATAGTAGATACTCTCTATAGTTTACGCTATTTTTAATGCTTAACGCAAGTAAAACACGCAAATATCCAACATATTTTTCACGATTCTTTCATACGTAGTTTATAATTGACTGATTATTCAAAGGTACCTCGACCCTTTTAATATCTTATGCTTTTCGTAAAAATTATATTTTCACACGCATCCATGTATCTTATGGCGATATGAAAAATGGTAATATCTGATATTTCATCAGTTGCTTACTCTCCTCTTTTAATAGGAACTTGTCTATACTATTTATAAAAAACTAAAATATAAAATATAAAACAACTATTGAATCTCTTCATTTAATAAAACAAAATATATACTGGATTATACTATTTCTCTATGAGGATAGCTTAAATATGATCAAAAAAAAGAGGATTCCTAAGAATCCTCTTTTAAAGTTTGAATTAACGACGATTTGCATCGAAGAAGTTAATAGCAACTTCTGGGAACATAGCGTAAGTCAATACGTCTTCGTCAGTGATACCATTGTAGCCTTTGGAAGCTAAATCTTGACGGTAACCTTCCAATTCAGGTTCGATAAGATCTGCAGGACGGCAAGTGATAGGTTCTTCATCACCAATAATAGTACGACGAATATCATCGGAGATAGTACCAGGTAACGCACCATATTTACCGCGTACAAGGTCTTTAACTTCGTTAGGAACCATTTTGTAACGGTCGCCCATCATAACGTTCATCATAGCCATTGTACCAACGATTTGGGATGTTGGAGTTACCAATGGAGGGTAACCCAAGTCTTCACGAACGCGTGGCATTTCATCCATAACGTCGAAGAAGCGATCGCCCATACCCATTTCGTTCAATTGGTTTTGAGTATTGGACAACATACCGCCAGGAATTTGGTAACGACGAACAGCTGGGATTACATCGCTAGCTGGTTTCAAGTTGAATTCTTCAGCGATTTGTTGTTTTACTTTACGGAAGTGGTCAACTAATGGAATGTATTTATCAAGGTCAAGACCAAGATCCCATTCAGTACCTTTGAACATTTCGATCATAGTTTCAGTAGCTGGTTGGCTAGTTGCATGAGCGAATGGAGAGATAGCAGTATCGATGATATCTACGCCAGCTTTAGCAGCTTCCCAGTATGTAGTACTTGCAAGGCCGCAAGTGAAATGGCTGTGCAAGTCGATTGGCAATTCGCCGAAACGTTTTTTGAAAGTAGAAACCAAATCATATGCATCAGCAGGTCCTAACAAACCGGACATATCTTTGATACAAAGGGAATCAGTACCCATTTCTACCAAAGTTTCAGCTACTTTCAAGAAGCTTTCAGTTGTGTGAACTGGAGAAATTGTGTATACCATAGCGGATTGAACGTGTGCACCAGCTTTTTTGGAATACTTAATAGCAGCTTCCATATTGCGTGGGTCATTCAATGCGTCGAAAATACGGATACGGTCGATACCATTTTTTACAGCCGCATTACAGAATGCTTCTACTACGTCGTCGGAGTAGTGTTTATAGCCCAACAAATTTTGACCGCGAAGCAACATTTGCAATGGGGTATTTTTCAAATTAGCTTTCAATTTGCGAAGGCGTTCCCATGGATCTTCATTCAAGAAACGAAGACAGCTGTCATAAGTAGCGCCGCCCCAACATTCAAGAGCTTCATAACCAATATCATCTAAAAGGCCGAGCACTGGTTCCATTTGTTCGTAGCGCATACGTGTTGCCAAAATAGATTGATGACCGTCACGAAGAACGGTTTCGCAAATTCTTAATTTTTTAGCCATGTTAATCCTCCAAATCGAAATAGTCTGTGTATGTAACTTTATACACTCATCAAACAACTATCTCATACCTATTTTTTTTACGATTTTTTCGATGTCTGCTCACACTAGCCAAACGCGCTAAAATCGTAATACATACTTATATTAGACTACTTATAAAATTCTTTGTCAACAACCACATTATGCTATTTACTCATGATTTCATGTATACAAAGATGATTTTTTCGTGATGAACATCACAAAAAACTGCAGAGGAACTAGAGTTTAGCATGTATGTTTAATCAAATTAATTTTTTTGTAATTGCTCATTTTAATGAGAAACTAAAAATTATATCGTAATAATTTTTAGTTATTATTAAATACTTTTCAAAATATATCGGTATTTATAAATGTAGTAATTCGATAAACATCGGTATGCTTATGGGTTCATCAATTTTATTAATAACTTAGTCGATATTTTTAAATGCATAAACATACAAAAGAACCTGTCCATTTACGGACAGGCTCTGACGTAATCTTTAAAATTTAAGAGTTCCCATTATACGCATTACTTCTCAGGCTTAACCTTTTTAGGCGCAGTTTCAAGGACAATATTTTTACCTTCCCGTTTTACTTGAATAGAAAAGGCCCCTTCTCCTTCTTTAAAATACTCCATCTTGATATCAAGGAGCATTTTACCAATTATAGTCTCTACTTTTTCAGTTAAGAACTCACGGTAAAATGCATCTTCTTTTTGCTTTGGACTTTGGTGAACTACTGGCTTCTTAGCATCTCGCTCCATATTGAGCATAGTATCTTCAAAATTTTCCGTATCCTTAAAATTTTTCATCATATCCGCATCGGATAAACCTTTTTGGATTTTAAACTTTGCCATGTGTATCTCCTATCAATTCAAAAATTGCTTTTTTTACGCGTACTGGTTCAATACCAGACATACAATATTGATCAGGCTTAGGACAACGTCGTTTTCGGCAGCCCAAGCAATCTAATTCATCATTTACGAGCACCTTAAAGGTTCCCGTCAGAGGTCCCCATAATTTAGGGTCCGTAGGGCCAAAGAGTGCTACTACAGGCTTATTTAAAGCTAACGCAATATGCAGAGCTCCAGTATCAGCAGTAACTACTACATCACAACTTTCAATTAAAGCCCCTAATTCTTGAAGCGTCGTTTTCCCTAACATATTCAGTACAATTTTATCAATGTCCTCATCTGTTAGCGAGTCCATCAAGGGTTTGTATTGAGTAGCCTCTTTAGGGCCACCTAAACAAACAAAATTTGCTCTATATTGAAGGGATTTAATGAGGGAGTACCATTTTTCCTGAGGCCATTCTTTCGTTGCCCAAGAGGTGCCTAATACAAGCCCAACTCGTAGAGGTGTATCCACCTCCCCACGATTCAAAGAAATGTCGTTATCAATCGTTTTCCACTGTTCTTCTGCCCAACTATGTAAATTTGATGGCACCTGAAAATCCATGTGGTACAGCGTATTAGCACTAGATTCATTTAGTGGAGAACTGCTTTCAACACCGCATTTAGCTATGTTAAGCGATGTATCTAAATTTGCATGTTCAGTAACAGCCTTTGTTAACAACTGAGCTACCTCTACATAGCGCTTAATCATGTGTTCTGTACTAGGCTTCGTTTTATAGTTAGTAAACAACCAATTCAACTCTTTTGTGCCACCAAGGCCAAGTCTAATGGGGGCTCCTGAAGCTAATAGTACTAACCCTGTTATAAGACGTCCTTGTACATCAATGGCTACATCAAATTTATAAGGTTCTAATTTGGCCTTAAGATCCCACCACATGCGCCACATTGTAGGGATATGTAGTTTTTTAGAATGAGCCTCGTATTCATCCCGTTCCCAGGGAATTATCTCATCTACATAGGGATTGTCCTGTAAAAGCTCTACCATACTAGGCGTTACAATCCAATGCAACTTAGCATCAGGATACTGTTTCTTAATCCACCGCGCAGCAGGTGTAGCATGCAAAATATCACCTATGTAACTAAGGCGTACAAATAATATATTCATAGATATCCTTAGGGTACATACTATTATAGGAATAAAGCCTTTATAATGAAAGAACATTATAAAGGCTTTTTCTTAAGATTTCTTTTTACTACTACTATTGGATGATTTAGAAGATGTAGTATCTTCTGTTACCTTAGTAGTTTCTTCACTACCATTCTTAATGATGTTTTTTACATCTGATAATGTCAACTCATTAAATGTAGTAGGGTGGTTGTATTTGTAAACTGGATTGAAGCCTACACCTAGTTTACCAGTGTAAACAGTCAATGCATTATTATCCTCATCAACACGAGCGATATAGATAGTTTTGTCCATATCAACACCGATAAAGCGGAAGCGCCCTTCAGGGTTGATAACACGCCAACCACCTTCAATGCCATTAAACATGAAGACATCCCCAGTTCTCACATTATCGTAGAAGAAGTTATCCTCATCGTAGAATACGCCGATATGACCGATATCAGTAGCTTGCATGTAAACACGACGTGTATCGTAGTTAGCATCGGTACGATAAATACGATATGTATGTTCTTGAACTTTTACCTTCATATAAACCACATTCGTCGCTTCAGAGTACGCAGCATCTACGATTTTACTGCCCCGAGGCAAGTCTTCAAGTTTCGTATCAACCTCATGTTCTGGATCATCCGCATTAAGACGAGCCATGACAACATCTCTGGAGTCATATAAACCCATGATAGCATAGTTACGGTCTGGCATCCAGTTGAAGTAACTAATCGAACGCCCCTTCAAATCAATATTCGTAGGGGTACTTTCATTAGCCTTGTAAATTTTCAAAGAGTTTTCTGTAACAACGGCCATGAATTGACGGTCATAGGATACATATTTAGTGCCTTCCTTCACATCAGGGAAGTTTTTAGTATCATCTTTTGATGCGCCTGCTACGTTAAACTCTGTAGTCGGCGCAAACATATATTGATCAAGGTATAGGTATACCCCACCTTGCAGAAGAATACCTACCGCAAAGGCGCTCAGTACACGCGTAAAAGGTTTCATCTGTCCTCCTATTTCACGATAAACGCCGTTGGGATCATGCGTTCCCCTAACAAATCGGCAGGTTTATTTACGACTTTACCATTTAGGTACAAAGTTGAACTAGAACCGCCATCTAAATTTGCTGCAATGTAGCAACCTTTTTCAAATAGAATATCTTGTACGTCACGCAAGGTAGCCCCAATAGAATACCCTGGTTGGCGACCATCGATCACAAGGAATAGCACTGTGCCATCTTTCTTTTGACCGATAGCAGTACGAGGACCTACGCCCCAGCCACCATCACCTTCGGTAATCATCTTCTTACCATCAACGATAAGAGGCGGACCAAAGGTAATACCTTCCATGGCCTTCATATCACTAAGCTGAGTTTTATCATAGTTACCAGCGATAAGATTACCAGATTTAGAGAAACCTACAAAGTCTACGTCTTCATCAGGGCCTACATCCTTACCGATAACGTACTCACCGTCATGCAAGATGAAACCATATGGCAAACGGCCTGTACCAGTACCATTAGGGTCGTGGAAACCACCGCCATTAATCGCTGCTACAGCATTATTCATTTTTGCAATATTACTTGTAGTATCGCCTTTTTCTTGAATATTAGCCGCTGTACCTACTTGGATACGACGAGGATCAGGAATTTCTAAAATATAGCCTACATAACGAGCAGACTGGATTTTTTCAAGATTTAAAGTCTTATCTTCACGAGCATTAAACTTGAACAAATCTTGGCTTTTAACAACCCCTACAGTCCCCAAAATAGATTGTAACTCGTCTTCATTAAACAACCACGTAATGTAATGAGGATGGCGAGATTGTAAGATAGCACCAATAACGGCGCGCTTTACATTATTAAATGGTCCAAAGAGCACCACGAAGGGTGATGTGACAACGGTAAATAAGAACACCATAATGATGAACTTTACCCAATTCTTTTTGAACAATGTATTTCTCCTTATAAATCAGTGAAATGTTCAGTGCTAATGCGCTCTTCAAAATGCTTGATATCTACCGCATTACCTACCCAAACACGCAAAATATTATATGGATTATCACCCGTATGAGCCCAGCCAGACTTCATAGCCATGCCCATCTTGATACCAGCTTTCTTAGATGCCGAATCGGTGAATTCATTTTTATCTCCATACGGATAGCAGAACCAAGGATTATCCTTAATGCCTACTTCTTTAGCAAGTGCCTCTTGGGCCTTTGTGATATTTTCAATTTGTTTCGCTTCAGACAATTGACCCATTTCTATATGTTGGAAACCATGATTGGAAATAGTGATACCATTTTTATGCATTTCACGCACTTGATCCCAAGTTAAACGCGTACCAATATCGCCAGGATTAATAAAAACAGTCGCTGGGAAACCATATTCTTTCATGATTGGATATACGATAGAATATGTATCTGCATAACCATCATCAAAGGTCAAAACAACTGGTTTTTCAGGAACTGCAGCACCATTTACAACATATTCATACAATTGTTCCATCGTCAATGGATTGTAGCCGTTATCCTTGAGGAACTTCATTTGTTCTCTGAATAAATCCTCCCGAATAACCGCATCATTATCTTTGTCGACGCCGACTTTATGATACATAAGGACAGGAATGCCCGATGGATGTACCATCTTAACTTCTTTTACAGGCGGTACTGAACTAGTAGGTTCTGTTTTTTGTGAAAGCATGCCACAACCTGCCACAACCATTGCCAATACCAAAACTAACAGTGTTACCAACGGAATCCGTTTCATAGGCCCTCCTCTATTAGAACACAATTATATACAGAATATTATAACATTTCCATGAAGAATAGTAAAAAGTAACGCTTTATTAGTACTTCATCAATCGATTTTCGAGGTCTAGGATACATAGTTTAATCTGGATGCCTATAACACCTAAAAGCCTAAATTCATATAAATCTTCAGTACAAAAATCATTTAAAACTTCTACGATTATTTAGAGCTATATTGTAATCCGTTCAATAATGCTTTAATATTCTAATTATAATACACATTACTAAAATTATGCTCATCCAATAGACAAAGGATTTCTTATGAAAAAACGCTTAAGCCTTATACAAATGGACGTTCATGTAAACGAAGTGGAATACAATTATGCACGCGTCCAAGAATTACTTTCACAAGCCCTATCAGAAAGTCCTGACATTATCGTCTTGCCCGAAACATGGAACACAGGATTTCATCCATCTAAGGATTTAATCAACATTTCTGACAGAAATGGAGAAAGAACAAAAGCTTTATTAAGTACATTCGCAAAAGAACACAATGTAAACATTGTGGGCGGTTCTGTAGCCGTAGCAAAAGAGGATTTAGTATTTAATACATCCTATGCTTACAACCGTAAAGGCACGCTCGTAGGAGAGTATTCCAAAATGCACGGATTTAGTCCTGCTAAAGAGGACCAATACTTTGCTAGCGGTACACATACCACTCATTTCGAATTGGATGGTATTCCTTGTAGTACGGTTATCTGTTACGATATTCGCTTTCCTGAGCTCGTGAGAATGGCTGCATTATCAAATACAGAGTTATTATTTGTACCTGCTCAATGGCCTACTATGCGTTTACGCCACTGGCAAGTATTAAACGAAGTGCGCGCCATTGAAAACCAACTCTTCTTATGTGCTGTCAACGGCTGTGGTACAGTAGGTCGAGTTCAAAGCACTGGTCACTCCGCCGTATACGACCCATGGGGCACCAATCTACTCGAAATGGACACTAGGGAGGGCATCTCATCTATAGATATCGACCTCACCGTAGTAGAGGATATTCGCAATAAAATCAATATTTTTAGAGATCGCAAACCTGAACTCTACAAGCTATAAAATAAAGGCACATTGTTTTTAACTACCAGCTTAAACAATTCATTTATAGATGGTCTGCGCATAAAACAATGTGCCTTTTTATTTTTACTCTACTGTATTAAGAAAATAAATGACTCTAGTTTGCTCTGGATTAACGGCCATGCCTGCAACAGTAAACATATTATATGAATAATCAAATTTAAAGATATAGAATGTGTACTCTGCGTTAAATGGTCGCTTTACTTCTTTATACGAATAGTAACCTAAATATTTTTTCTGTAAAGTCTTATTTTCATCATTTGGCAACACTTTATCAGAACTTAATTTACTAGTATCTTGCTCTAAGTCCAAAACCATTTGATTATTCATTTGGTTAGAGAGCTCACGATCAACCTTTCGCTTAATATTCTCATTGCTTAGCGCCATTTTATATTGATACATATTATTGAATATATTAGTTACTTCAATCCATTCTTCTGGCAATATAGTAGACAAGTATTTTCTATAATTCGTCTTAACATCTTCGTACGGTTTAATAGAAACACGTTCAGCCTCACCCTTAGTAATAATAACCTTAGCATGATTTTCTGCATCTTGAATATAAGGTTTTAGTTCTGATGGTTTGCCTGTAAAAGAAACTTGAATATACCGACCATCTTCAATCGCCTTAGGCGGCTTTAAATGAATATCAACCTGCTTAGCAAAAGAAGGTATTTTCTTTGGAAAACCAGACAAATCATTTACTTTATTTATATCTATATGATTGTAATATTCCTTGTCATTAACAGGGTACTTACTGCTTTCTCTAAAATTAATGGCCTTTACAATTTGTTTTTCAATTTCTTCTCGTGTATAAGGATTTTTAATAAGGTCTCGTTGTGGCGCACTTCTTATTGTTCTATTATGTTCCTCAATATGAGCGTGCATACGTGATTCTACCTCTCGATGTAGCAACATTTGTTCATTAAATGTTTTTTTAGCAACGGACATAACAGCATAAGATAATTCTGTTTCGCCCGTAACTTTACTTTCCAAATAAGGCATAACTTCTTGAGGTTGTACTCTATCAAGTTGAGTAGTTTTTGCGCCTAATGGCGTTGATACAGATGGAATGGATATCTGCTCAGCATTTATTATTCCTATATTAGCAAACAATACTATCGCAACTAGTACAATTCCTTTTGAATTCATTCGAGTCTCCATCAAATAATTATATTAAAAAACTTGCTATACCTCTCATATAGTAAGTCATATACATTAAAACTCAATAAGCTTCCACATATCCTCTGGAACCTGTTCTAGAGGTTTATTTTTTGCAATTGCTTCTTTTAGAATATCAATAGTATCTTGCACCTCTTGTTTATCCTTTGTATCAGGATCATGAAGGATGACACGATTTAAAGAACCTTCACCAAATTGCTTTAAATATTCTTTTTCCACTTGATTAAGTTCACGGCGTAAGTATTTCATAGCTATCACACCTCCTATAAAAAAACTAAAACATGCTACTACCTTTTATATCATTAACCTTGTTGGCAAAAATAAATTATATAATCTTTATTAGGGCTGACTGCAGTTCCCAGCGCATATGGATGATTCCAACTTCCACCAAAATCAAATAAATAAATCACATAATCATCAGGTATATTTACAGAGTCTTCGTTAAAGGATAATCTATGTAAATATTGTTTCTGAAGTTTTCGATTCTCAGCTTCCGTATAAGTTGGATATGATTCATCCTTAGATAAACTGGTTTGGTTTATTTGTTTAGGTTTTAATTTATCTCGCTCAGTTTCTACGCGCTTACGAGTCTCTACATACCGCTTAAACTTTGCATCCCTATCTTCACCATCAATCTTAACCTTATTAAATTCAGTCAAAATTTTGTTTTCTAACTCATATAATTCATCAACAGTTTTATCAATAGGATTATCTAATCTATTTTTAATAAATTTCCCCATAGGAACCGTTGTACTTTCAACAAGCACCATTGATTTAGGCAATAATTGTGCTAAAGTATCCGCATGTGTCATATCCGAATCAACATATTGTTTTACATATACATTTTCTAAATCAGATTTGGAAATAACTAATTTGGAGTTTATACGTGCTTCATCAATATATGACTCTAATTGCTCAGGCGTACCGCCAAATGCAAGCTGTATATGTGAACCGCCTTGCAAAAATCCTGGATTACTATGCATATGAATATTCTTAGCAAAACTTGGTATTCTTTTAGGAAAACCAGGAATTGTAGAAATCACCTTATAATCCTTAGGATCATTGATAGGATACTCAATTAACTCTATGGGTTTAAGGAAACTTTCTAAGAACTCTTTAATCTCAGCTTTAGACCTAGCCGTATATAAATCGTGACTTTTACCTTTATTTTTATCTAAATATTCTCGAAGTTTCTTTTCATCTGCTGCATTCTTATCCGCACGCGTCCGATAATTGGAAGTATCAACTAAATTTGTTAATTTAACTTCCCCTCGACCATTCTTTTTCATATATGGACTTACGACACGTAATGGTTTGTCTCGACCTCCGATGAAATAGCCTTGACTACGTGTTTTTTCATTATTATAGTTTTTGATTTGTTTGAGCGACTTTTCATCCTTATCATTGTAAAGAATATCAAACGTCTTATACTGATTTCCAAAATCAGCTTTTCCTGATTCTTTTAGTCGCTGAATAGAATGCTCTTCTTCTTTTCTATTTAACAACACAAGTTCTTCAATTGAAAGTTTCCTTGGATTTCCTACACTATCTTTCACTATATTTTTGAAAGCACCAGGAATCACCTCAATCCGCTCTAACTTTAAATTTTCTGTTGAATTTATATCACTTACAATACCTACATTTATATTTTTAACTGGTTCTTGTAGATTTGCAGCAGAACCAAGCTGCCCTGAAATCGCTAGTGAAAATATTGTTAATAATATTTTTTTCTTTTTCATATATTCCTTCTATAAAAAACGGCGTATTAACGCCATTTTTTGTTGCTTCTATATAGTATTCAATAATAATGGAGTATTACCCAGACCGTATCTCCCGAAATATAGAAATTAATAGCACCTATGATGAGCTCATAGCACAGTGAACAGCACTATATAAAAAAAGCCGTCAACAATAATAGCCGATGTGTTTTCATCAACGCATAGTTCTCGAAATAATGAAAGCACAAGCCACAATGATACCAAGGACTATACTCCCAGCTACTATATAAGGCCATGTAAGTACATCACGTACATCATTCAATATTTTTATATCAAAGATTGGCATATAAAGTAGTAAGTTCCCCAAAATCCAACCGACTGGTCCTATGAACTTTAGCTTCTTAATCGTATCCATTTTATCTAGAATAGACTCGGTTACCTCTGAATCCTTTTCGACAGATACGTATTCTTTATTAATGTAAAAGCCTTTTGAATATTCCGTTTCAAAAGCCCACTCTTGAACAGAAAACGTAGCAGTACCATCAGCATTTTCATACTCTTTATATTTAGCAGTATCAGTAGTACCTACGTCTACCTCACCCCAAGCGCCCGTTACCATCTCATAACCACTATCTACAAGTTTCATATCGGCTGGTAGTACTTTTCCACACAACTTGGAAAACTGGTACGCATCTCGCTTCTTATCCCAACTGAGCCAAAATGCCTTGTTATTACTATGTTTGACTAACTTATACTCATACCATATCTTCCCATGAGTATCAATGTAGCGTATCTTGCCTAAAATCGTATATAGATCCCTTCGGATACGTAATGTCTCACCATAATTAAAAACCATAAGCTTCTCTCATATTGAAAACTATATATATAAATGTATATTACTAATTACTATGATTGTACACGGATTGTGAAAACCTGCCAACACTTCTCAGATTTAAAAAAGAAGATAAACTCATTAAATGTATTTTAATATCAAATATAACGAAAAAAGACCTACAGTAAACTGTAGGTCCTTATATTTGGTGCGGTTGGAGGGACTTGAACCCTCACGAGCGTACGCTCACCACCCCCTCAAGATGGCGTGGCATTTAAAGTTCACACACAAAACTTATAAATACAGCAATTATCTAGCTCGATTACTGGCATATCTATTTATATTTCACTATATTTTTATATAATATGATGTCAAAATGATGTCATATATACATTTATATTTCTCGTATAGAATAGTGAAGTCCAAAGAATTTGATAAGCTTCAAAACATTAGATCTACAATATCTCCTTGGGGCAGGAATCAGTAACGATTTATCGCTATTAATGTAGACCGTTTTTACATTTTCTCTCCAAACAAATTCAGGGAAATGCTCAGCTAATCCCAAGACTTCCCAAGCCTCCCTGTCAACAGCAAGTATCCCTTGACCTAATTCCCTTTGCATGGAACATATTACGTCCCATGCTGAAGCATAGTTCGACACGGGCACCGGGTCCCTCATAAAATGTGGATTACAATTAAGAATTTTCAGCATTTAATCCACCTCCTCTTGTGTACCATAATTACACCATATTTTTAGATTGTATGCAATAAATTAAATATAAAAAAAGGCCTTACCAAGTTATATCCTGGTAAGGTCTTTTTTACATTTGCTATCAATCCATGAGTCCACCTGCTCATGCTCAGGAGATGTATGGATCACCTCAATTCTTGGCCGCTAGATATACAACAGCACCACCTAATAAGATGTTAAGTAACTTACTATTCCGTTGTTGCATCTTTACTTTCTGGAGTTCGCGAGTCTGCATCTCTAAGTATGCGTTGACTTTCGCCAACGATTCGCTTTGCATTGTTAGCGTTTGCTCTTGCTGCTCCAATGAGTTCTTGGCTTCGATTAATTGCGCCCTCTGTTCTTTAATTAGATTCATCGATTCGAGTAATTGTTCTTTCGATTCTGTCGTTGACATCTTGGCTATGTTCAATTGCTGTTCTAGCTCGTCGATTATTCTCAACTGCTCGTCGATTGTATTGTCTAGCGTTATCAACTTCTGTTGTAGCACGTTGTATTCCTGTCGTGTCAATATTACTTGCTCTGTCGGCGTAGAACCATATACAGGCAATGATACAAAGGATAATACAAATAGGAACAGAGATGTAATGATCGTTAATAAAGTTTTTGATTTTGTCATTCATATTTCCTCCTAATCATACATATAGTTGACATCAACTTCTTTGTCAGCTACCATTCCACAATCGCTATATTGCCAAATTCTGATATTTGGATAATCACATTGTGGATCATATTGTGCACACCATACAGGAACGCTTGGCATTTGACTATATGCATATGTTTCATCCCACAATAAAGAATAACCACTATATACACCTACATTTTGAAATCCAGCACTCCATAATGTATTAACAAACCGACTAATGCAATTCGTCATTCCTTGGCTAGTTAATGCACCAGCATTAATCATATTACGTAATTGGCGATGCTCCTCGTAGTCATACCAAATACCAGCTTGCAAATGGTAATCAGTATATCCATAACTATTGAGCGTGTTAATCACCCATTCCGCCTCTTGTACTGCGGTTGCCTCATCGTATGCGTGGCTAAAATAATATACACCTACTTCAAGGCCTGCATTTAATGCTGCGGTAATATGTTGTTCAAAGAATTCATCAATATTATAGTTTTCACCTAATTTAATAATTATAAATTCATTACCTTCTGCTTTGGCTTGTTGCATGTGACAATAATCATAATAAGGTGTTCCGTTTTCGTTCTCTTGCCATGCTGAAATATCAAACCCTTTTCTCACTTCTTATCACTCCTTTCTGTAACATTTGGTAATAGTGTTATTTTAGGTTGTTCCTCCAATTTATCTGGTATTCCATCGCCATTTCTATCAACACTAAGCCATATTAATCCTGTAAGCGATGCGATTACACCTGGTGCTCCAAACATATGATCAATTAGGAATGCCCCCATCGTTATGATCTTATCGTTCGCACTAGAAATTTCGCCTAAATAAAATGAAATCGCATAAGCCATGGTTGCCAATATAATTGGTGTTAGCATAATAAATATGAGTATTCTGGCTCCCCATACTAAAGTAGGGTGGACTTTCGCCACCCTAACCGAAGTATATATTTTTCTTACAGAATTAATAAGATTTTGCGGTAAATTCATGAAAATCACCTCTTAACTCATCAACCCTGTTTTCAATTCCATCAACACGTGTTACCAACTTAACGTGTTCTGCATATTCTTTAGTCCGTTGTTCTCTTGATAGTTTGATTTCCTCTTTCAATTCAACAAGGATCTCATTTAGTCTATCCATTCTCTCCTTGTTCCTAAGTAATATAGGCAAAATTAAAAGGCGGTAACTTGCACCGCCTATAATTACCACGATTGATAATGTAGTTAGAATATCATTTAGCTCAAATTCCCATGTCCACATTATTCACCCTCTGTGCTTTCTTCTAAATCCATTAAATCATTGTGAATACAACCTTCTGTTGGGCAGGTACCGTCTTGATTCAACGTTGCATAGCACCACTCACAGAATCGCATTACAGGAATATCGCTTTTAACTTCAAACGCTTCCATTATTTCACCGCCTTAATTTTTAATACCATTTCTTGATTGAGTTTTTTAAACTGTTCTTGCAAATCGGTAATATCGCCGTTAATTAATCGACGTCTTAATACCATTTGTTCTAGTGTTTCAAAACGTTTGTTGTAATAGCTTCTAATTTCAGCAATCTTTTCGGCTTTGGTAGGTTCTTTTGCTTGTGGTTCAATAAATTTACCATCCACATAGAATTTACCTTTCATGAACTCATCGAGCATGCTATCACCATCTGCAGAGTAAATATAATCTGCTGCATCCGGCCACTCTTTCTTAGCATGATCTAGTAATTCATCTTTGCTAACCGTATTATCAACAAAGGAAGTAATGCGTTCCCCTTGTTCGTTTAAAATAAATACATATTGATTCATAGTAGTATCCTTTCGGAGGTGAAATTATGCGCCGTTACGCTATTATATTAAACCGTAGACAACGCAATACCATTACATTAAGGCAACTATTTAACGAGTGGCTGCCTATTCACTCTCAGTCTATTTCTGATAGCGCTGTTAAGTCTTATCACATTGCTTTTAAACACATATCCAACATATCGGATATGCCTATCACGAATATTCATTTTCAGCACCTTCAGAACGTAATTAATTCCATGCACGCAAAAGGACTTTCCTACTCATCATGTAAGAAAGTCCGTACGTTACTTAATCAATTATTTAATTACGCAATCATCAAGGATTGCGCTATCACGAATTACACCCTACACTTGAACCTAGGCCCCAATGTACCAACGATTCAGAGAAAAGTATTTACTCGCCAACAAATTAACAAATTATGGGAAGTAGATACTTCTTACTCTCATATGATTTTAATACTGCTATACACCGGTCTCCGCATAGGTGAACTTCTTAATTTACGTAAGAAAGACATCCATAGGCGATCGTCATATCTCGTCGTAAGACGCGCTAAAACGAAAGCTGGTGAAGGCCGTATCATTCCTATACATCACCGCATCATGCCACTAATAGAACAAGTATACACCAGCACCGGAGTATATCTATTTACCATCAGTTACACAACATTCCATAAGAATTTCAAGGATATTATGAAACAGTTAAATTGTAAACATACTATCCACGACACTCGTCATACATTTGCAAGTTTACTTGACTCGGTAGCCCCGCCCAATACATTGCGTTCTTTACTAGGCCACAAACAAGGCGATATTACCACCAGGGTATACACGCATAAGACTATTCGTGAGCTACGAAAAGCCATAGAATTATTAAAATAACTCCCCAGTGGGGAGTGGGTGGTCAAGATAACGTAACTAAGACAGAGGTACGATTTCCT
>OBZZ01000148.1_pt1 | contig 65512 bp, 64 predicted proteins | sample 1501451 | NCBI WGS metagenome assembly OBZZ01 (sample SAMEA2580274, study PRJEB22360) | human gut metagenome | biome: human gut; feature: human-associated habitat; material: faeces | place: Denmark | collected 2008/2010
GCGCTTCTCATTGGGGATGTCGACTCCGGCAAGACGTGCCATTGCGATTCCTTCTTGTTGCCGTAGGTCTTGCACCCGCTCGCCCGGTTACCCGGCACGGGCCTACGTACCCGTGGTTCAGTGTCGTTCCCTTGCGGGAAGCACTGTGAGAGAGTGCCTTATTTACTTAGTGCCGCTGGAGAATCTGCTCTCAGCCCTGACGCTGCTTGTGGCGCGGGTTGACGCAGATCACCATGACGCGGCCGTGACGGCGGATCACGCGGCAGTTTTCGCAGATCCTCTTCACGCTAGGGCTGACCTTCATGGTTATCCTTTTCTTGTGTACCTTTACTTGTAACGGTACGTAATGCGTCCGCGGTTCAGGTCGTAAGGGCTCATTTCGAGCACGACACGATCCTGCGGCAGAATACGAATGTAGTTCTTACGCATTTTGCCGGAAATCGTGGCGAGCACGATGTGCTTGTTTTCGAGTTCAACGCGGAACATCGCGTTAGGCAGTGCTTCCACGACCTGTCCTTCGACTTCAATCACACCGTCTTTTGCCATGTGCCTCTAGTCCTATTCCGTTGGATGATTACTATGGCATATCCGAAGACACACCAACTGTCAACTATATACGCACATACCCCTGTACGAACACTCGGCGTGTCGCACAGGGGTATGGAAACGTTGATGTGGTATTTCGGCATCACTCCGGCTTGTTGCCCGGGCTGCCGAACCTACTACTCGAGGTGGCTGATGATACGGCCGCTGATCTCGTCGATGTCGCCGACGCCGTTGACCACGACGAGCAGGCCACGGGCCTCGTAGATGTCGAGCAGCGGAGCGGTTTCCTTCTCATAGGTCTCCAGGCGCTTGGCGATGGCCTCCGGAGTGTCGTCAGCGCGGCCCTGCTCGGCGGCGCGCTTCTTCATACGCTCCAGCAGCACGTCGCGGGCGGCTTCGAGGGCCACCACGTGGTCGAGCGGAGTGTCGAGGTCGGCGAGCATCTCGTCGAGAGCGGTGACCTGGGCGGCGTTACGCGGGTAGCCGTCGAGGATCCAGCCGTTCTTGCAGTCTTCCTTGGCCAGACGATCCTTGACGATCTTGTTGGTCAGGGAGTCCGGAACCAGCTCGCCCTTGTCGGTGTAGCTCATCGCCTCAAGGCCGAGTTCGGTCTTGTTCTTGATGTTGTAGCGGAAGATGTCGCCGGTGGAGATGGTGGGGATGTTGAAGTGTTCGGCGAGCAGAGCAGCCTGGGTGCCCTTGCCCACGCCCTGGGGGCCCATGATGAGCAGACGCATGGTGGTCTCCTTTTATGTCGGTTATTAATACGGTTTTGGCTCCCTTGGTTAAGGGAGCCATTGAGTTATATGCGGAAGAAAGATTGCTCCGTCGTGGAACAGTCCACTGGACTGTTCCACTCCTCGCGCGGCCGCCTGCCCATTGCGGGCGGCCGCTGTCAAGCGGGCGTCAGCCCTCTTTGTGGTCCACGTTTTCGAACAGGAAGCCGGTGTACTGGAACTGTTCGGTCTGGGCCTTGGCCTGGCGCAGGGTGTCGAGGCCCACGCCCGCGATAATCAGGATCGTGGTGCCACCGAACGGCAGCTTGGCGTTGAGGCCGAGGGCCATGATCAGCACGGTCGGGATCAGGGCCACGAACAGCAGGTAGACGGCGCCGACGGTGTTGAGTCGGTTCATCACGTAGGTCAGGTAGCGGCTGGTGGCGTTGCCGGCGCGGATGCCGGGGATGAAGCCGCCGTACTGCTTCATGTTGTCCGCGGTCTCGTCCGGGTTGAACGTGATCGAGGTGTAGAAGAAGCAGAAGAACACAATCATCAGCGCGTACAGCGCGATGTACCACACGGAGGTGGTGTTCGCCAGGTTGGCGTTGATCCACTTGACCCACGACTGGTCGGACTTGCCGAACTGGGCGATCAGGGTCGGGATGGCGAGGATCGAGGAGGCGAAGATCGGCGGGATGACGCCGGACATGTTGATCTTCAGCGGCAGGTAGGTGGAGGAGCCGCCGTACATCTTACGGCCGATCATGCGGCGCGTGTACTGGACCGGGACGCGGCGCTGGCACAGTTCGACGAAGTCGACGAAGATGAGGATGACCACGAGCACGCCCACGACGATGCCGAACTTGAGCCAGTCGCCGTCGGTGCCGTTGGTGCCGTAGCCGATCTCCCACAGCTGCGGCAGGAAGCCGGAGCAGATGGACATGAAGATCAAGATGGACATGCCCTGGCCGATGCCCTTGTCGGTCACGAGCTCGGCCATCCACATGATCAGGCCGGTGCCGCCGGTCATGATGAGGACCATGACCACGAGGTTGAACACGGAGCCGTCCGGGATGACCTGGTCGCACTGGTAGTTGAACAGGGCGCCGGAGCGGGCGGTGACCAGGATGGTGGTGGACTGGAGCACGGCCAGGCCGATGGTCAGGTAACGGGTGTACTGGGTGAGCTTCGCCTCGCCGGACTGGCCCTCCTTATGCAGGGCCTCGAAGCGGGGGATGACCACGCGCAGCAGCTGCACCACGATGGACGCGGTGATGTACGGCATGACGCCCAGCGCGAAGATAGACAGCTGGAGCATGGCGCCACCCGAGAAGAGGTTCACCAGTCCGATGAAGTTCTCCTGAGAGGCGCTGCCGATGGTGGCCATGCACTTGTTCACCACGTTGTAGTCCACGCCAGGGGTCGGAATGAACGAACCGATGCGGTAGACGATGATGATGAACAGGACGAAGAGAATCTTCTTCCTCAACTCTTTGGTTTTCAGGGCCTGGATTAGTGTCCTCACCTAGATTTCCTCCCAATAGCGCGCCAATCGCGCGAAATACACAAACTAACGAACGAGCATAGTCTAAAGTGCCTACTTCGGCCACTTCATGTCTCGCGAATGTTACCTGAATTATGCTCCGTCGTACTGAACGGGGGGAAGCATACTCAAAACGATCATTGTGTTGAGACTGCTTCTCTGCACTCAGAACAACAATTTCTTAGAAAAGGGAACCCCCGTCCACCTATTGGCGGGCGGGGGTTGTACAGCCTATTGCGCTCCCCGTAGGACTAATCAGTCCTCGGAAACGGAACCGCCGGCGGCCTCGATCTTGGACTTGGCGGAAGCCGAAACCTTAACACCCTTGAGGGTGAAAGCCACGGTGGTCTCGCCGTCGCCCAGAACCTTCACCGGAGCGTTGTCACGAACAGCGCCCTTGGCGATCAGGTCGGCCACAGCAACCTCGCCGCCCTCGGGGAAGAGCTCCACGAGACGAGCGATGTTGATGACCTGGAACTCGACCTTGAACGGGTTCTTGAAGCCACGAAGCTTCGGCAGGCGCATGTACAGCGGCAGCTGGCCGCCTTCAAAGCCCGGACGCACGTGGTTGCGCTTCGTCTGGCCCTTGGCGCCACGACCGGCGGTCTTACCCTTGGAGCCTTCACCGCGGCCCACACGGGTGCGGTCCTTCTTGGCACCCGGGGCGGGCTTCAGGTCGTGCATCTGCAGGATTTCGTTATCTGCCATAATCAGTCAACCTCCTCAACGGTGACCAGGTGACGCACGGCGTTCACCAGACCACGGTTGGCCGGGGTGTCCTCGCGGACAACGGTCTTACCGATCTTGTTGAGGCCGAGGGTCTTGACGGTGGCGCGCTGAGCCGGGGTACGGTTCACGATGCCGTGGTGCAGGGTAATCTTCAGGTTCTTAGCCATGAGTATCACTCACCATCCTTCTCTTCGGCGGCCTTAGCGGCAGCAGCCTCTTCGCGAGCCTTGCGAGCCTCCGCACTAGCCCTGCTGCGTTCGGCAATGCCGGCGGCGCGGGCGCGCAGCAGAGCATCGGGAGCGACCTCGTCGAGCGCCAGGCCACGACGGGCGGCGATCTCCTCGGGCTCTTCGAGCTGCTTGAGGGCGTCGACGGTAGCGCGCACCACGTTAACGGCGGTGGCGGAGCCCATCGACTTGGTCAGGACGTCGGTGATGCCTGCGCATTCCATGACGGCGCGCACGGAGCCACCGGCGATTACACCGGTACCCGGGGCGGCCGGACGCAGCAGGACGGTGCCAGCAGCGTCGTGACCCTGAACCGGGTGGGTGATGGTGCCGCGGACGCGAGGCACAGAGAACATGTGCTTCTTGGCGTCCAGCTGGCCCTTGGCGATGGCGGCCGGGACTTCACGGGACTTGCCGTAGCCGACACCCACGGTGCCGTTGCCGTCGCCGACCACAACCAGTGCGGCGAAGCTGAAGGTACGGCCACCCTTGTGGGTCTTGGACACACGGTTGATGGTCACCACGCGATCGAGCAGCTCGTCGCCGTGGTTTTCTTCACGACGGTTACGACGCTCGCCACGACGGCCTTCACCGCGCTGGCCACGACGACCCTTGCGGTCCTCGTTGTTGGATTCGGTCGCCACAGTGTTCTGAGTTTCTTCAGCCACTTGGGTTTCCTTCGTTTCGTTGTCGCTCACAGTGCAAGACCTCCCTCGCGGGCGCCATCAGCAACGGCTGCGACGCGACCGGTGTACTTGTTGCCACCGCGGTCGAACACGACTGCGGTGATGCCGGCAGCCTTGGCCTTCTCGGCGATCAGCTCGCCGACCTTCTTGGCGGCCTCAGTCTTGGTGCCTTCGAAGCCGGCGAAGTCAGCCTGAAGAGTGGAGGCAGACACCAGGGTAATGCCCTTGGTATCGTCGACCACCTGAGCAACCATGTGACGGTTGGAGCGGGTGACCACCAGGCGCGGACGCTCGGGGGTACCGGAGATGCGCTTGCGGATACGCGCGTGACGGCGCTTGAGAGCTACCTTCTTGCCTTTTCCGAGAATAGCAACGCTCATATCACTTACCAGCCTTTCCAGCCTTGCGCAGGATGCGTTCATCGGAGTACTTGATGCCCTTGCCCTTGTAGGGTTCCGGAGCGCGCAGCTTGCGGATGTTGGCGGCAACCTGGCCCACGACCTGCTTGTCGGTGCCTTCGACAACCACGTGGTTGGCGTCGGTCACCTTCAGGGTGATGCCTTCGGGCGGGTTGACGGTGATGGTGTGGGAGTAGCCGAGGAAGAACTCGATGCCCTGGCCCTTGGCGACGGCGCGGTAACCGGTGCCGACGATCTCAAGAGTCTTGGAGTAGCCATCGTGAACACCCTTGACCATGCCGGCCATGATGGAACGAGCCAAACCATGCTTGGCACGGGTCGGACGCAGGTCATCAGCGGCGGTCAGGACAATCTCGTTGCCTTCAACGGCAGCGGTGATGCCTTCCGGAACCACGTAGGAGTCAGAACCCTTAGCGCCCTTGGCGGAGAAGTTCTGGCCTTCAATCTTGACTTCAACGCCAGCAGGGATGGCGATGGGGAGCTTACCAATATGCGATGCCATGTTTCAGCTCTCCTTTCTCACCACACGAAGGCGACAATTTCGCCGCCAATGCCTCGGTCGAGGCATTCCTTCTGAGTCAGCAGTCCCGAAGAAGTCGAGATGATGGCGATACCCAGGCCACCGAGCGGCATCGGCAGGGAGTCGGACTTCGCGTAACGACGAAGGCCCGGCTTGGAGATGCGCTTGATACCCTGAATGGAACGCTCACCGTTCGGACCGTACTTGAGGGTGACCTCAAGAGTCTGGCCGACCTTGGCTTCCTTAGCGGTGAAGTCCTTGATGTAGCCTTCACGCTTCAGGATCTCGGCGATGTTCGCCTTGAACTTGGAGTACGGCATATCCACGGTTTCGTGCTTGGCCGCGCTCGCATTACGCAGACGCGTAAGCATGTCTGCGATCGGATCTGTCATTGTCATTTGGGCTTGTTGCCCTTTCTCGCTATGGTTTCCGCCGCCCTCACGCTTCTTCTAGAAGCGTTCGGGCCGCGGACCTTCAGCGTCGATGTTTACCAACTGGACTTCGTAACGCCGGGCAGTTCACCGCGGTGAGCCTTCTCACGAAGGCAGATGCGGCACAGGCCGAACTTGCGGTAGACGGAGTGGGGACGACCGCAGACCTGGCAGCGCGTGTAAGCGCGGACCTTGAACTTCGGCTTGCCGGCCGCCTTGTTCTTAAGAGCGGTTTTTGCCATATCAGTTCTCCTTGAAGGGGAAGCCGAGGTGCTTGAGCAGCACGCTTGCTTCCTTGTCGTCCTTGGTGCTGGTCACCACGGTGATGTCCATACCACGCTGGTGATCGATGCTGTCGGGGTCGATCTCGTGGAACATGGACTGCTCCGTGAGGCCGAAGTTGTAGTTGCCCTGACCATCGAACTGCTTGCCGTTGATGCCGCGGAAATCGCGGATACGCGGCAGAGCCAGCGTCAGAAGGCGATCCAGGAACTCCCACATGCGGTCGCCACGCAGGGTGACGTACGCACCGATGGCCTGGCCTTCACGCAGGTGGAACTGCGCGACGGACTTCTTGGCCTTGGTGATCTTCGGCTTCTGGCCGGTGATCAGGGTGAGGTCCTTGACGGCACCTTCGATGAGCTTGGAGTCGCGGGCAGCGGCACCAACACCCATGGAGACGACGACCTTCTGGACACGGGCAACCTGCATCGGGTTGGAGTACTTGAACTCCTTCTCGAGCTCAGGAATGATCTGCTCGTTGTACTTGACCTTCAAGCGCGGGGTGGCCGGCGCTTCGACAGTAGTATCGGTCATGCCAGCTCCTTTCCGGACTTCTTGGCGACGCGCACGCGCACGGTCTTCACCTTGCCGTCACGCGCCTCTTCCTTAACGGTGATGCCAACGCGGGTCGGCTGCTTGGTCTCCGGATCGATGACCATCACGTTGGAGCGATGGATCGGAGCCTCAGTGGAGACGATGCCAGCCTGCTGGCCCTGCTGCGTTGCACGCACGTGCTTCTTGACGATCTGCACGCCTTCGACGATTAGTCGATCGTTGGAGAGCACCTGCTTGACGGTGCCTTCCTTGCCGCGGTCCTTGCCGCGGATGACCTTGACCAGGTCGCCGCTCTTGATCTTGGCTGCCATGTCAGATCACCTCCGGGGCGAGGGACACGATCTTCATGAACTTGTGCTCGCGCAGTTCACGACCGACCGGTCCGAAGATACGAGTGCCCTTCGGTTCACGGCCGGAGCCGAGAATGACGGCGGCGTTCTCGTCGAACTTGATGTAGGAGCCGTCGACACGACGGTGCTCCTTGACGGTACGGACGACAACGGCCTTGACCACATCGCCCTTCTTGACCGACCCGCCAGGGATCGCGTCCTTGACCGAGGCGACAATGACGTCGCCCAGGCCGGCATAGCGTCGCTTCGATCCACCGAGCACGCGAATGGCAAGGAGTTCCTTGGCACCCGTGTTGTCGGCGACATGAAGCCGCGTTTCCTGCTGAATCATTGATTCTCCTTAGCCGAGCTGGTTCTCCCCATTTACCGGGGCATCGTGGTTGCCCATAATGCCCCGGTAAATGGCGAGCCTTGCCGAACTTTACTTACTTGGCGCGCTCGATAATGGATTCGAGACGCCAGCGCTTGGTCTTGCTCAGAGGCCGAGTTTCCATAATACTCACGAGGTCGCCAATGTGGGCGTCGTTGTGTTCATCATGGGCCTTGACCTTGCTGGTGGAACGAACGACCTTGCCGTACAGCGGGTGGGTCGAACGCTGCTCGAGCTCGACGGTAATCGTCTTGTCCATCTTGTCGGACACGACGTAGCCGCGGCGAACCTTACGGAAGTTACGCTCTTCAGCCATAATCACTTCTCCTTGGATTCGGTAGCGGCCGGCTCCTGGCTGATGCCAAGCTCACGCTCGCGAAGCACGGTGTACATGCGGGCGATGTCGCTCTTGACAGCCTTGAGACGGGCGGTGTTCTCGAGCTGACCGGTGGCGTGCTGGAAGCGCAGGTTGAACAGCTCTTCCTTGGACTTCTTCAAGAAGCCTTCGATTTCCGCGTTGGTCTTCTCGTTGAGATTCTTGATGGAGTAATCAGCGGTACCGACTGCCATCAGATATCACCACCTTCACGTGCGATAATGCGGCACTTCATCGGGAGCTTGTCGATAGCGCGGCGGAGGGCTTCCTTAGCGATGTCCTCGGACACACCACCGATTTCGAACATCACGCGACCAGGGCGCACGTTCGCAATCCAGAACTCCGGGGCACCCTTACCGGAACCCATTCGGGCACCGAGCGGGTGCTTGGTCAGCGGACGATCCGGGAAGATCGTGATCCACACGCGGCCACCACGCTTGATGTAGCGGGTCATGGCGATACGCGCGGCTTCGATCTGACGGTTGGTCACGTAGGCCGGGGCGAGGGACTGGATGGCGAAATCACCGAAGTTGATCTCGTTGCCGCCCTTGGACATGCCAGAACGCACAGGGCGGTGCTGCTTGCGGTACTTAGTCCTCTTGGGGATAAGCATTCTTGCTCACTCCTTCGTTTCTGCAGCCGGAGCGGCCTCGGCGGGAGCCTCAGCCTTGGGGGCTTCGGCGGCCTGCGGGGCGGCGGAACGGTTGCCACGGCGCGGGCGGCGATCGCCACCACGACGGCCCGGACGGTTGTTCTGCTGAGCCTGCTGCTCTTCGAACTCGGATTCGGTCATGTCGCCCTTGTAGATCCAGACCTTGACGCCGATACGGCCGTACGTGGTCTTGGCCTCGAAGAAGCCGTAATCGATGAGGGCGCGGAGGGTCTGCAGCGGAACGCGGCCCTCACGGTAGAACTCGGAACGGCTCATTTCCGCACCGCCGAGGCGGCCGGAGAGCTTGATACGGATGCCCTTGGCACCGGCGCGCATGGCGTCCTGCTGGGCCTTGCGCATGGCGCGACGGAAAGTGACGCGGTTGGTCAGCTGCTCCGCGATGCCCTGAGCGACGAGCTGGGCGTCCAGCGCGGCGTTCTTGACTTCGAAGATGTTGAGCTGGACCTGCTTGCCGGTCAGCTTCTCGAGCTTGGCGCGGACGCGTTCAGCCTCGGCGCCACGACGACCGATCACGATGCCCGGACGGGCGGTGTGAATGTCGACGCGAACGCGGTCGCGGGTGCGCTCGATGACGATGCGGGACACGCCAGCGCGCTCGAGGTCCTTGCTCATCTCCTTGCGGATCTGATCATCCTCAAGCACGAAGTCGCGGTAGCGTTCGCCGGCCTTGTTGGAGTCGGAGAACCACTTGGAGCGGTGGTTCTCAGTGATGCCCAGACGGTAGCCAAACGGATTGATCTTCTGACCCATCTTTAGCGGGCTCCTTCCTTGTTAGCCACGACGACCGTGATGTGGGAGGTGCGCTTGTTGATGCGAGCAGCGCGGCCCTGGGCACGAGCGCGGAAGCGCTTGAGGGTCACACCTTCGTCAACGTAGGTCTCCTTGATGTACAGGTCGTTCTCGCGGAACGGCTCGCCGGCCTTGTCGGCCTTCACACGAGCGTTGGCGATGGCGCTCTCCAGGGTCTTGCGGACCGGCAGGGCCGCAGCCTGAGGGGCGAACTTCAAAATGGTGACGGCTTCGGTCGCCTTCTTGCCGCGGATGAGGTCGACCATGCGGCGAGCCTTGCGCGGCGTCACGCGGACGTGACGAGCGATTGCTTTAGCTTCCATGTTCTATTCCTTATCCTTAGCGACGGGCCTTCTTGTCGTCCTTCACGTGACCCTTGAAGGTCTTCGTGGGGGCGAACTCACCCAGCTTGTGACCAACCATGGCCTCGGTGACGAACACCGGGACATGCTTGCGACCATCATGAACGGCGAAGGTGTGTCCGATGAAATCAGGGGTGATCATCGAACGACGGGACCACGTCTTGATGACGTTCTTGGTGCCCTTCTCGTTCTGCTCGTCGACTTTCTTCTGCAAGTGGGCGTCGACGAAGGGGCCCTTCTTGATGCTACGAGTCATCTTCTCGATACTCCCTTACTTGCGGTTCTTGCCGGACGGACGGCGACGAACAATCATCTTGTTCGAAGCCTTCTTCGGACGACGAGTACGAACCTCGCCCTTGCCCCACGGGGAGACCGGCGGCTTACCACCGCGGGTACGACCGCCGTGCGGGTGGTCGACCGGGTTCATGGACTCACCACGGGTGATCGGACGGCGGCCGATCCAGCGGGCGCGGCCAGCCTTGCCGAGCTGAATGTTGGCGTGGTCCTCGTTGCCGACCTCGCCGACGGTAGCGCGGCAGCGCGCGTCGACGTTGCGGATTTCGCCGGACGGCATACGCAGCTGAGCGTAGGCGCCATCCTTGGCGACGAGCTGAACGGCAGCACCAGCGGAACGAGCGATCTTAGCGCCGCCCAGCGGGCGGAGCTCGATGGCATGAACCACGGTACCGGTCGGGATGTTCTTCAGCGGCAGGTTGTTGCCCGGCTTGATATCAGCCTGAGCACCGGTCTCGATGACGTCGCCCTGCTTGATGCCCTTCGGCGCGATGATGTAGCGCTTCTCGCCATCTGCGAAGTGCAGGAGGGCGATACGGGCGGAGCGGTTCGGATCGTACTCGATCTCGGCAACCTTGGCGGGCACGCCGTCCTTGTCCCAACGCTTGAAATCGATGAGACGGTACTGACGCTTGTGGCCGCCGCCGCGATGACGGGAGGTGATACGGCCGTAAGAGTTACGACCGCCGGTCTTGGACTTCTTGCGAACCAGCGACTTCTCAGGCGTAGAACGAGTCAGCTCGGAGAAATCCGAGACGGACGCGTTGCGGCGGCCTGCGGTCGTCGGCTTATAAACGCGGATAGCCATAATGTAGTTCTTCCTTTAACTTTTCTCGGCTAACCTTCAGTTACCAAAGATGTCGATCGTCTGGCCCTCGGCGACGGTCACGATCGCACGCTTCTGGGAAGCGCGCTGGCCGAAACCGGTGCGAGTGCGCTGCTTCTTGCCAGCGCGGTTGAGGGTGTTGACGTTCGTCACCTTGACCTTGAAGATCTCTTCGATTGCCTGCTTGATCTGCACCTTGTTCGCATCCGGAGCCACCACGAAGGTGTACTGGCCACGGTCGGAAGCGGCGTAGCTCTTCTCGGAGACGACGGGCTTAAGAATCACGTCGTGAGCGGGCTTGTGAATAGCGACCATCTAAATCAGGCCTCCTTCGGCTCGGTCTTGGCAGCCACGAAAGCCTCGAAGGCTTCCTTGGTGAAGACCACGTACTGCGAGGTAATCACGTCGTACGTGTTGAGCTGATCGACGAAAATCGGGTGAACGGTCGGGATGTTGCGCACGGAGAGCCACTCGTTGATGTTGTCGCGAGTGAAGACGACCGTGGTGAACTTGTCCGCGGTAATCGGGGCCAGAGCGGCGACAGCGGCCTTGGTGGACGGCTCGGTGATACCGAACTCCACCACGGCAACGCGACCGGCGTTGGCGCGATCGGACAGGGCGTAGCGCAGAGCTGCGGCCTTCATCTTCTTGGGGGTGCGCTGAGAGTAGTCACGCGGCTGCGGGCCGAACACGGTGCCGCCGTGGTACCACTGCGGTGCACGGATGGAGCCCTGACGAGCACGACCGGTGCCCTTCTGCTTCCACGGCTTCTTGCCGCCGCCGGAAACCATGCCACGAGTCTTGGTGGCGTGGGTGCCCTGACGAGCAGCAGCGAGCTGAGCGGTGACAACCTGGTGGATCAGCGGGATGTGAGCCTGGACATCCTCGGCGGAAACGCCGAAGAGAGCCTCAGGAGCTTCAACGGTGCCGGTGGCCTGGCCCTTGGCGTCGGTGACGTTCAGAGTAACGTTTGCCATGGTTTATCAGGCTCCCTTCACAGCCGAGCGGACGAGAACGATGCCGCCCTTGGGGCCAGGAATGGCGCCCTTGATGGCGAGGATGCCGTTCTCGACATCAGCGGAGACGACGGTCAGGTTCTGGGTAGTGGCGGTCACATGACCCATGCGGCCGGCCATACGCTTGCCCTTGAGAATACGGCTCGGAGTGGCGCATGCGCCCACAGAACCGGGACGGCGCTCGTTCTTGTGAGAACCGTGAGTACGGCGGTAGGACTTGAAGCCCCAACGCTTGATGGTACCGGCGAAGCCCTTACCCTTGGTGGTGCCGGTCACGTCGACCTCAGCACCCTCTTCGAACAGATCAGCGGCCAGTTCCTGGCCAGCCTCGAACTGATCGACGTCGTCGGTGCGCACCTCGACGAGGTGGCGACGCGGGGTGACACCGGCCTTGGCAAAGTGGCCAGCCAGCGGCTTGGTCACCTTGGTGGGATCGATGGCGCCGTAGCCGAGCTGGACAGCCTTGTAGCCGTCAGATTCCTCGGTCTTCACGGCGGTCACCACGTTGGTGGACACGTCGACAAGAGTGACGGGCACGAAGAAGCCGTTCTCGTCCCACACCTGGGACATGCCGAGCTTCTTGCCCAGCAGAGCCTTGCGATTAGACATAATGCTTCCTCCTCCCTTACAGCTTGATTTCGATGTTGACGTCCGCAGGCAGATCGATGTGCATCAGGGAGTCCACGGCCTTGGGGGTCGGGTCCACGATGTCGATGAGGCGCTTGTGAGTGCGCATCTCGAAGTGCTCGCGAGAATCCTTGTACTTGTGAGGAGAACGGATAACACAGAAGACGTTCTTCTCGGTCGGCAGCGGAACGGGGCCAACAACAGTTGCGCCCGCGTTCGTCACCGTTTCGACGATCTTCTTCGCCGATTGGTCGATGACCTCGTGGTCATAGGACTTAAGCCTGATGCGGATTTTCTGTCCCGCCATTGCCGTCCGCCCTTTCTAGCGATGTTCGTTGTACTGTTTACCAACCTGCTTCTAGGGCACCGGCGCGCATGGCCTCCCTTGGACATACGTCCTCTGGCGGTCATCCGACATCAGTGCGCGGTTTCCGGCTGTCACTTCACTTGAAGTGGCTCCCGGCCCGCGCTCGCTTTTTTAATTCCAATTTGCGAGCCCAAATCAGGCAACTTGTTTATTCAAGCATTGAGGTGGGACAGTGGAGTTCGCGCGTGTCGCGCTCATGCCGTTCGTATTACCTCGCGGCATAGCCGCTCGGCGTCTGTTCGATTGTCGCAATGCAGGTCTCACATCTTTCTTATTGAGAACCATTCGCTGCGATATCATGACAGATATGACTTCCCGCCGCAAGACTCTTAAACGCGATTGGTTCGACAACCAACCTGGCGCATGGGTAATGGTTATGCTGCCCGCTGTGGCTGGCTTCTTTATCGGCGGGCCTAATCTTGATACGCTTTGGCTATTGGCGACGTGGGCCGTGTGCTATTGCGTGCAGTTCAGCGCCGCGCACTGGTTCAAAGCACACTTTTCACGCCGTTATCTGCCGCCGATGCTCACTTATGCCGTAGCGCTCATCGTCATCGGCTTGCCATTCCTGATTACGCATACCGGCATACTGCGTTGGGCTCCCTTATATATAGTGCTGGTTGCGCTGTCGATGCTGTCCTCGTGGCTGAGGAAGGAGCGCTCGCTGTGGGGCAATGCCGTGTCGGTGATTGCCGCGTCGGCCATGGCCACGGTGATCGCGTCGTTTGGCAGCACTGTTGAGACGGCATGTGTTATGCCCATCAACGCAGCACATGCCTCGTGCGCAGCCGCTGATGTCACCGCCGCACGCACCGCGATTCGGAATATGCCAGATTTGAGCCAGATATTCGACCTTCACGCCTGGTGGCCCGCGGGTTCATTGCCCGTGAGCGGGCTGATTGCCACCGTGCTGTTTGCGCTGACGCAGTATGGGTCGGTTTTGGTGGTCAAAACCATGATCCGGGAACGCGGGAAGTGTTCATACGTGGCGGCTTCGTGGGTATGGCATGTGGCGCTATTGCTGCTAGCCGCCGTGCCGTCTGGACGCAGCCCGTATCTGATTGCGATGACTGTGCTGCTGTTGGCCCGCGCCGTTGCGTTGCCGGTGGTTACACGGCGCACAACCTTGAAGCCCGTGGTGACCGGCATTACCGAGGCGTTTGCCAGCTTTATTGCTTTTGGCTGCATTATTGCGGCGATTTAGCGACGCTTCAGCGATTCCATGGGGTGGTAACCCACTCATGGGGCGGTAATTGACCCATGGGGCGGACGGTAAAATTTTACCTTCCGCAGAATAGAGCCGTTTTTGTACACCGCCCCATGGGGTTTTCACCGCCCCATAGGCAAGTTACCGCCCCATGAGTGGGTTACCACCCCATGGAGGTGTACCTGCTGGCTGAGGGAGCACCACATATGCAAAGGAGCCCGGCCCCTGTAATGGGGTCGGGCTCCTTGTGTCGCGCTATGCAGACACTAAGCTGCAACACCGCGGTTGGTGGCTACTGATGGTGCCACCAACCACAAACCGCCTGCAATCAACGCTCGGAGGCTTCCTCAGTGGCGGCCTCACCCTCGCGCTCGATGCGCAGCTTGTGGCCTTCCGCCTGGGAGACACCGTAGTAAGCACCGACGGCGATGTCCTTCATGTCGTTGATCAGCGGGATGCGCGGGTTGGCCGGGGTGCACTGGTCCTCGTAGGCGCGCATGCCGATCTGATCGAGCACGGACCAGAAGTAGTCCTCGTCCACACCGCAATCCTGGAAGCTCTTGTTCATGCCGAGCTTGTTGTCACGGTAGTCCTCGACGGCCTTCGCCAGGTTCTCCACGGCTTCGGCCGGGGTCTTGCCGGTGTCGATGCCGAGGTTGCGGGCGATATCCTGGTAGCGTTCCGGGGCGATGTACTTGTTGTACTTCGGCCAAGAAGTGGGCTCCTCAGGAATCTGGCCGTTGTAACGAATCACGTACGGCAGCAGGATGGAGTTGGTACGGCCGTGGGCGATGTGGCACAGGGCACCGATGGTGTGGGCCATGCCGTGGCACATGCCGAGGAACGCGGAGCCGAATGCCATGCCGGCCATGGTGGCGGCGTTGTGCATCTTCTCCTGAGCGTTGGTCTTGGCCAGGCCGGGCTCGCCATTGACGGACTCAGCCAGGTTGTCCCAGATGAGCTTGGCCGCGTGCAGGGCCATGCCGTCGGTGAAGTCGTTCGCGTACACGGACACGTAGGCTTCCATCGAGTGGGTCAGGGCGTCGAAGCCGGCGTCGGAGGCCAGCTTGCGCGGCTGGGGGCGAGCCAGCACCGGGTCCACGATGGCCACGGACGGGGTCAGCGCGTAGTCGGTGATCGGGTACTTGTAGCCGGTCTTGTGATCGGTGATCACGGCGAACGGGGTGACCTCGGAACCGGTGCCGGAGGAGGTCGGGATGCACACCAGCTTGGCCTTCTTGCCCAGCGGCGGGATCTTGAAGGCGCGCTTACGGATATCGAAGAACTTCTCGCGCACGTCGGAGAAGGCGATTTCCGGGTGCTCGTAGAGCAGCCACATAATCTTGGAGGCATCCATCGGGGAGCCGCCGCCAACCGCGATGATCGTGTCCGGCTCGAACTCCTCGCGCATCATCTCAGCGCCCTTTTCGACGGTCTCGACGGAGGGCTCCGGCTCGACGTAGTCGATGATGCGGAAGGTCACACGGTTAGAGCGGGCGCGCAGCTGGTCGATGATCTTGTCGACAATGCCGAGCTGCTCCATGACCTTATCGCACACGATGACGGCCTTCTCGATGCCGTACATGTCGCGCAGGTACTTGATGGCGTTCGGCTCGAAGTAGGTCTTGGCCGGGATCTTGAACCACTGCATGTTGTTGTTCCTCCGAGCAATGCGCTTGATGTTAACGAGATTCACGGCCTGCACGTTGCCGGACACCGAGTTGCCGCCGTAGGAGCCGCAGCCCAGGGTCAGCGACGGGGCGATGGCGTTGTAGATGTCGCCGATGCCGCCGAGGGAGGAAGGCTGGTTCCAGATGATGCGGCAGGCGTGCATACGGACGCCGTACTCACGCACGAGCTCCTGGTTGTTGGTGTGGATGGCGGCGGGGTGGCCGGCACCCAGCTTGAGCATCTTCTCGCACATCTCGAAGGCCTGCTCCTTGTTGTCGGCCTTGAGCACGGCCTGCACCGGAGCGAGCTTCTCGTGGGTCAGCGGCTCGTCGTCGGAGACTTCCTTGCACTCGGCGGCCAGAATGGTGGCGTCGGCCGGAATCTCGAAGCCAGCAGCCTTGGCGATGAACTGAGGGGACTTGCCCGGCACCGCGGAGTTCAGCACGGGCTTGACGCCGGAACCGGCAGTGCAGCCGAACATGTACTGTTCCAGCTTGGCCTTCTCTTCGGCGTTGACGAAGTAGGCCTTACGGACCTTGAGCTCCTTGATGAGCTGGTCGTAGACGTCCTTGTGGGCGATGATGGCCTGCTCGGTGGCGCAGATCATGCCGTAATCGAAGTGCTTGGAGAGCACCAGATCGTTGGCGGCGCGCACGATGTCAACATCGGTGTCAACGTAGGCCGGGGCGTTGCCGGCACCCACGCCGAGGGCGGGCTTGCCGGAGGAGTAAGCGGCCTTGACCATGCCCGGACCACCGGTGGCGAGGATCGTGGCCACGCCCGGGTGCTGCATCAGCGCGCCGGTGGCCTGGATGGACGGGTGCTCGATCCACTGGATACAGTTCTCGGGAGCACCGGCCTCGATGGCGGCGTCGCGCACAATCTTGGCGGCCTCGACGGAGCACTTCTGCGCGCCGGGGTGGAAGCCGAAGACGATCGGGCAACGGGTCTTCAGGGCGATGAGGGACTTGAAGATGGCGGTGGAGGTCGGGTTGGTAACCGGGGTGACACCGGCGACCACGCCGACGGGCTCGGCGACCTCATCGATGCCCATCACGTCGTCTTCACGGATGATGCCGACGGTCTTCTGGCCGGCCAAGTAGTTGGTGACGTGCTCACAGGCGAAGATGTTCTTGGTAGCCTTGTCTTCCACGAGACCACGGCCGGTCTCGTCGACAGCCATCTTGGCGAGAACGAGGTGCTTGTTCAGAGCGGCGATGGAGGCCTTGGCGACGATACGATCAACTTGCTTCTGGTCGAGGTTCTCGAATTCGACGAGAGCCTTCTTGGCGCGGGCAACCAGCGCGTCAACTTCGGCCTCAGCTGCGGCCTGCTTCTCTTCTGGAGTCGGCTTGGTAGCTTCGACCTTCTTCTTTGCTTCTGCCACTTGGGGTCCTCCTCGATCTTCTTGGGGTATATGGCAAAGTTCTGGGCCATCGCCTCGTCACCTCAGTTGCACCAGCGGGATACCGCCTCAGTAACCGAAAATGACCGGTGATGCGTTGTCACATTGCATATGTGACCTGAGGCACAATATACTGAACGGTCCGGCGCGATGCATACGCACAAAATCGACGGCGTTTCACGTGCGATATTGAACAGTTTTTGTTACGAGTTGTGCGAAATATCGAACAAATCCTCACTCTATCCGGCGATTTGGTACTTTTTGTTCACTTTTTACCGAAAATCACATGCCTGCAAACAACACAATCCGAGAACTTTTTTAAAGTAAGTTTTCAAAAGCAATCATTTTCTCCACATTTCTAGAAAGTTGGTTTAAAAAAGTACCCAAAATCGCCTACAAATATACGATTGTTGCCTCATAACCTCCGCGTCGAGGCACATGAAAGCCACTTTCATAAAGTAAACTTGCATATATCTCATCGCACAAAGGGGTAAACATGAGGGCAATGCCATCGACCGCAGTGAAAGCGCACAACCGCAGTGCCATGGCCCAGTATCTGTATGGCCATAGCCATGTCACCAAGCAGGAACTGGAACGCGAACTCGGCCTCAGCCTGCCCACCATCACCCAAAATCTGCACGCACTAGAAGATGACGGACTCATCCGCAAAGGCGAACTGCAGGATTCCACCGGCGGGCGCAAGGCGCAAAATTATGAGTTCAATCCCGATCATCGCACTGCCATCGGGGTAGTGATGCGGTCCAACGAACTGCGCCTGTGCGCGATTAACCTGTACGGCAACGTCATCGAAAAACGCAACGATGCCCTGCCTTACCGCAACACCAACGTTTACTACCAGCGTATCGGCGGCATCATCAACAACTTCGCCGCCGACGTCGAAAAGAAGCACGGCAAGGTGCTCGGCGTCTCGTTCGCCATCCAAGGCATCCTCTCCCCCGACGCCACCACCATCATCTTCGGCACCATTATGGGCAACACTGGGCTCACGCTCGAAACCATCAGCCAATCGGTCCATTACCCGTGCATGATGATCCACGATTCCGATGCCTCAGCCATGGCCGAACTCTGGTTCGACTCCACGCTCACCGATGCGGTGTGCGTCTATCTGGAGCGACGCCCGGGCGGCGCGGTGATCGCGGGGGGCAAACTGTATCAAGGCCCGAACCAGTGCAACGGCGCCATCGAACACATGACGCTGGTGCCGGGCGGCCGCGAATGCTACTGCGGCCAGCGCGGTTGCATGGACACCTACTGCTCGCCGGAGACCTTGCCCGAGGATTACGAAAGCATTCCCGGCTTCTTCAGCGTGCTTGAGCAGGGCGAACGGCATCATCGCGAGCGCATGGATGAGTGGCTGGATTACGTGGCGCAGGCCATCGTCAACGCGCGATCCATCATCGCGGGCGACGTGATTGTCGGCGGTGAAGCAGCCCAGCATCTTGAAGACAGCGACATCGAGGATCTGAAGACGCGCGTCATCGCACGCAGCCCGTTCGGCACCGACCATTTCAATCTGCGCAAGAGCTACTGCGCCGAAGATCAGAACATCATCGGTGCCGCGTTGCGGTTCGCCGAGAATTATCTCGACGGCATCTGCGGTGCTGCGGAACGCGGCAGGAAATCAAGGGCTTCCACCAAAAGTGACAACACGTCTACAATGGAGGTATGAAAAACCCACCGTTGCATCGTTACGCCACTCGCCCAGGGCTGTACTTCACTGACGACGGTGGGGCTGACGTCGTTGTTCGTTCCGAAACTGCCGATCAGGTTTGGCTATGCGTACTGGAGCCCATTGATGAGCCCAGCGCTTTCTTCCAAGACGCCATCCGCCTGTTCGAGGACCCGAATATCTCCTTTATCCAGCAGATTCATGAGTTCCCGGTATGCACACGCATTATCGAACATTTGTATCTGCGCGAGACCTTGTTCCGCATGACCGGGCCGAACTACGGCCTGTGGTACGTGCACCTGCCCAAAGCATGGGACGGCATGCGTTATGGCTACCGCGTGGACGGCGCATGGGACCCGAAACACGGCGTGCGCTTCAATCCATACAAATTCCTGCTTGACCCGTATGGCAAGGGCATCGACGGCTCCATGGAGCTCACCCCCGCCGCCTTCTCCTATGAATGCGATGTCGTGGACCGCAAGGTAATCGGCTCGGCATACGGTGCCATGAGCACCGTAGACTCGCTCGGCCATATGCCGGTGTCCGTGGCCATCGACGATCGCGATACCCATAAGCATGAGGGCGACCCGCAGCACCCGCATGTGCCGTGGCGCAAAACCGTCATCTATGAGATGCACGTCAAAGGCTTCACCGCCAACGCACCGTGGCTGCCCGAATCATTGCGCGGCACGTACGCCGGACTCGCACACCCCACCACGCTCGCCTATCTGCAGGGTCTAGGCATCACATCCATCGAACTGCTGCCGATTATGGCCAAGCAGGACGAGCTCTTCCTGCAAGAACACGGCCGCAAGAACTACTGGGGCTACTCCACCCTCAGCTACTTCGCCCCCGAACCCTCCTACGCCACTAAAGCCGCCCAGGAGAAGGGCGCGGCCGCCGTGCGCCAAGAAGTCATAGACATGGTGCGCGCACTGCACGAGGCCGGCTTCGAAGTCATCATGGACGTGGTCTACAACCACACATGCGAAGGCGGCGTCGAAGGCCCGACGGTCTGCTGGCGCGGCCTCGACGACCTGGCCTACTATCGCCATCAAAAATCCAATACCGGCCGACTCGAAGACACCACCGGTTGCGGCAATACGCTGGACTTCACCAACACGCATGTGGTCACCTTTGCCATCGACTCATTACGATACTGGGCCAAGCGTATCGGCATAGACGGTTTCCGTTTCGACCTTGGCGTCACGCTGGCCCGCCTGGAAGGCGAATTCACCCATCATCACCCGTTCCTCTACGCCCTGCGTTCCGATCTGCTGCTGGGCAACCTGAAGCTCATTATGGAGCCGTGGGATCTGGGCAACCTCGGCTGGCGCACCGGCCAATTCTCCGTGCCGTTCGCCGAATGGAATGACCGCTTCCGCGACACGGCCCGCACCTTCTGGCTTGAGGATGTGGACGGCGGCTCCGATTTCGGTCGTATCAGTTTGCAGGAGATGGCCACGCGACTCTGCGGCTCGGCCGATCTGTTCGCCACCGAACCCGGGCGCGGCGCTCCGGCCTCCATCAATTTCGTGTCCTGCCACGACGGTTTCACGCTGACGGACCTCACCAGATACCGCTCCAAGCACAATGAAGCCAACGGCGAAAACAATAATGATGGCTCGTCGGTGAACCATTCCGCCAATTTCGGCGTCGAAGGCGTCACCGATGATCCAGACGTCATTGCGGCACGCGAACAGGCGGCCATGAACATGATCGGCATGCTGCTGCTCTCGCTGGGTACGCCGATGATGCTCGCCGGCGACGAATTCCGCAACACGCAGGACGGCAACAACAACGCCTACTGCCAAGACAACGACATCACGTGGCTGAAGTGGGATTGGATGTATTCCACCAACAAGACGCGCGAAATGCGCCGCTTGGAAACCGTGTCTCGACTGGTGGCGCTGCGTAAATCACTGGACCTGTATCACCACGAGGATTTCTTCACCCGACTGACCCAGATCGGCCTACTCAAGCCCTCAAGCCGCGTGCAATGGTTCCTGCCCGACGGTACCACGCCGATGGAGCGTGACTGGTTCGATCTGGGCGTACGTAGCTTCACCATGCGATTGCTGTCCAACAGTGAGGTGGACGTGTGCATTGTGGTCAACGGCACCGCTGACGACCGCACATTCCGCCTGCCGCCAGACACCCACTGGACGCCTAAATGGTGCTCGGCCGAAATCAACGGCCGCCGAGCCGGGCATGGCATTCAGGTCGAGGAATGCGATTTGAACGGTGACACCACCGTCTGGACGCAGCATGTACCGGACGCCAGCGAGACAGTACTCAAGATGGTCGAAGAAGTGGCCATGCAGCGTACGGAATCCTCGACTGAGAATGAAGCGGATACCATCAAATTCGCGATGCCAGTAACAGATCACGCCGCAAACGGCACCTCGTCCGCGCCTCGGGATGAGGTATCAGCTGATATGCCCGATGCCCCTGTGGATGATACACCGGACACTCCCGTCGACGACAATGTCTGGACCATGCCGGCGCTGAGCATCACGCTGATGAAGCAGGTGTGAGTCACACTCAAGACAGCGCGACACAAACACAAAGGCTCTCCGCGGAATTCCGCGGAGAGCCTTTGTATGCTCGGTACAGGACAAGCGAAATTAACGCTTGGAGAACTGCGGGGCGCGACGTGCCTTGTGCAGACCAGCCTTCTTGCGCTCCACGACGCGAGCGTCGCGGGTCAGGAAGCCAGCCTTCTTCAGGGCGGCGCGGTTGGCATCACGATCGATGGCGTTCAGAGCGCGGGCAACGCCGAGGCGGATGGCGCCGGCCTGGCCGGGGGTGCCGCCGCCGTCAACGAGGACGATAGCGTCGAACTTGCCTTCGAGCTTGAGCAGAACGATCGGGGAGTTGACCTCACGCTGCAGCAGCTTGGAGGGGAAGTACTCCTCCAGAGTGCGGCCGTTGATGGTCCACTTGCCGTCACCCGGAACCAGACGGACACGGGCGACAGCCTCCTTGCGGCGACCGGTGCCGTAGCCCGGCTCAATCGCGGAGGTGCCGGTGCCAGCGCCAGCGTTGGTCTCGGTGGTGTAGTTGGTGAGCTCCTCTTCGGTCTCGACAACCTGGGAGTCGTTGGTGTTTTCAGCCATGATTCTTATCTCCTCTCAGGTTTCACTTGGCCTGCTGCGAGACCTGGGCGATCTCGAAGACCTGGGGCTTCTGCGGGGTGTGCGGGTGCTCGGCGCCACGGAAGATACGCAGGCGGTCGAGCTGCACCTTGGCCAGACGATTCTTCGGCAGCATGCCCTTGACAGCGTTCTTGATGATGCGCTCGGGGTTCTTCTCGAGCAGCTCGGCGTAGGAGTCACGACGCAGACCACCAGGACGGCCGGAGTGCGAGTAGAGTTCCTTGCCCATCTTGTTGCCAGTCAGAGCAATCTTGTCGGCATTGATGATGATCACGTGGTTGCCGGAATCGGCGTGCGGAGCGTAGGTCGGCTTGTTCTTGCCGCGCAGCAGGATTGCAGCCTGGGTGGCGAGACGGCCGAGCACCACGTCGGTGGCGTCGATGACGTACCAGTCATGAGTCAGATCAGCTGGCTTCGGAGTGAAAGTTTTCACTGGATTACCTTTTCTATATTGTGTTCCGGGTCTCAGCTGCTTGGTGTGGCTTGGTCAGGGCCGCATCCAAGAGGCGTCGAACCTCATTATCCGTGGGCTCCCTGAAAGTCCTCGATGGCGAGTGGGATAGCGCTTTGAAGGACCCCTTAGGGAAACACAACAATCCACTAGTATATCGCCGGGCTTGACATAGGGCAACTGGGGACACTCCATTGGGTTTATGGCTTCTCTTCCCCTATTTATGGTTTCTCTCCCACCCACTTCGGCTAACCGACTCACCTACGGTGAGGCAATTCCCTGCCTTCTCTCAGCTATCGCTTCTTTCAGGCCTCGTCTACGGACAGTCCACTGGACTGTCCGCTTAACGACTCGGCTCGTCAGAGGGAGGTAAAGCGGGTCAGGAATTGAAGATTTGGGCGAAGCGTTGGGCACCGGGGGTGTCGAAGAGGGTTTCGAGCGGTACCACGTTGCCCTTGGCGTCGGCCAGTGGGATGCGCCAGTTCGGGTATTCGTTGTTGGTGCCCGGCTGGTTCTGCGCACGCTTCTCCCCCACCGCGTCGGTGATCGAGGCGGCGAGCAGCTTGCACGGCGAACCCTTCAGTGCGTGGTACAGCGCGTCGACGATATCCGCCTCGTGATCCTCACGATGTTCGGCAAAGTCGGCATCAAGATAACCCTGCTCGACCAGCATGGCCAGCATCGCATCCTGCTCGGCCTTGGCGGAGGCTTCGAATTCCTCGGCCGGGCCGGTCAGCAAGCCCAGACGCTCACGAATCTTGACGTGCTCGTATTCCAGGTAACCGGCGGCCGGCGGCAAATCATGCGTATTCACGGAGGCCAATGCATACGGACGCCACTGGGAGGGGGCGCGGAACACGCCGTCGCACTGCTCGAACCATTCAACGGCGCAACCGAGAATACCGTGGCTCGACAGGGAATCGGCCACATGGTCCGGCACCACGCCGAGGTCCTCACCTACGACCACGCCGCCGGCGCGAGAGGCCTCGATGGCCAGAACGCCCAGCATGATGTCTGAGTCGTAGTACACGTAAGCGCCATCCATAGCCGAACGGTTCTCGGGAATCCACCACAGGCGGAACAGACCAAGGATGTGATCGATGCGCACCGCACCGGCACGGGCGAACATGCCATGCACCATATTGCGGTAGGCCTCGTAGCCGGTGGTCTCCAGATTGATCGGGCTCAGCGGCGGCTGGCTCCAGTTCTGGCCTTGCTGGTTGAACATGTCCGGCGGTGCGCCGACCGTGGCTCCCTTGGCGAAGCGCTCGGGATTCCACCACACGTCAGCGCCGGAGGGGTGCACGCCGACGGCCATATCGGACATGATGCCGATATGCATGCCGGCGTCCTTGGCTGCCTGTTGGGCGGAGGACAGCTGCTCGGCGGCAATCCATTCCAGCCAGCGGTAGAAGTCCAAAGTGTCCGGGTACTGCTTGCGCAGATTGGCGATTTCCGGGGAGTTGCGATTGAACTTGCGCTCCCAGTTGCTCTCCTCGCCGTTGGGTGCTCCCCACTTGTCGTAGCACAGGCACCACGTGGCATACGCCTCCAAGTCGGAACCACAGTCCGCCTTGAATTGGTCGAATACGCTTTGGCGTTCGGCGGTACGGCCGGCCTTAAAGATAATCCACAGGGCGTGCATCTTGCTGCGCCACATGGCGTCACGGTCGATGAGCTGGGAATCACCGTTCAGCGGTTCGGTGTCGGCATGCAGTCCGTCGACGGCATTCTTGTCGCCCTCGTTGAGCGTGGCATATTCGGCGATCGCCTCAGGACGGATGTACGTGAAGTTGATCAGGCGACGGCTTACCGGCAGATACGGCGACGGGGTGAGCGGGGACACCGGCTCGGCGGCATGCACCGGATTAATGAGCACGAAGTCGGCACCGGTCTTCTGCTTGGCGTCCACCAGCATGGTCTTCAGATCCTCGTAATCGCCCACGCCCCAGGAGTTGGAGGAGCGAATCGAGTACAGCTGGGCCATCCAGCCCCACAGACTGCCGCCCTTCATCGGGTCAAGCAGATCGACGCGATCAGGTGCACTGATCAAAGTGGCGTCTTGCACACGGTCGGCGACCTTGACGTGCAGCGTATGGTAACCAATCGGCAGATCGGCGGGAATGACCACAGCCGCATTCGAAATGAACGTACCATCCAAGTCGTAGGCCTGGGATCCATCTCCAGGACCAACTTCAATGGTGCCTTGATATGGCTCGCCATTCTCCAGCGTGATGCTCGCCGAAGGCACGTCCAGAATACCGGTGTTCACCAGCACCCGGTCCTCGCTACCGGCGATATGCAGCACGGTGGGTGCCACCAATCGGGCGTAACGCTCGTTCAGAATGCGTCGGATGGCGATGAGTTGGGCGCTCTCGCTGGAGGCGTCGATGCCCAGCGCTGCCAGCACCTCGATCAGGACGTCATCGTCTATCTCGTGGTAGTCATGGCTCATGCCCACATAACTCGTGCCGACACCGACCAACTTGGCCAGTCGAATCAACGGACGGGCCAGACGCTCTTCACTCTCGGTAATCTCACTCATAGCCCCAGTCTAACGCCGTTTGATTGCGCCACACCGTAAGAAAAATGCCATGATTCCGCCAAATTATGTACTTTTTACCCTCACATAGTGAGATGTGAGCGCTCACAATGGTGGACAGGGGGTGATTGCCGGCCAAATTTGCGCGGCAAAACACAGCAATAGTGTGCTTAGCGGCGGCTTTCCACGGCGTGCCGCACCTCGGCCGAGGGGTCGTTGGCCAATTTGGCAAGCATCGCTTCGGACGTATTGGGGTTCAGTGCCACGGCACGGCGGACCATCGAAGAAAGCACCGCCGGTGCTCCCTCTTCGGATTCGGTGCCAAGTACGCCCAAGAAATCCAATGTCTCCGCATCCGCAGTGGGGTCCTGCGCACCCTCAAGCCGCATCTTCCAGCTGGTGCGCTTGTTTTTCAACGCCGTATCCCGGACCGCAGGCACCGGGTCCTTGGTCAGACGGCCGACCAGCCAATTCTTGTCGTCCCCGTTGGCGGCCACGGCTTGACGCACGGACGGTTCGGGGTCTTCGGAGAGTTTGACCAATACGTTCGGGAACGGCATGGTGTCGGCGAGGAACACACGATCGGCCACCGGGGTGTGCGGGTTGCCGGCCACAGCCTCCAAAAGTGCGGTGGCGCGGGAGAACGCCGCCTGATCGGCACGGTCAGGCAACGGCCGACGGGCGAATTCGGACAGTTCGGCCGGGTCGGTGGAATGGCGCAGACGCTCGTATGTAGCGGTCAGCGGTTCGAAATCCACCGGAGCGGCGGACTCGGCTGCGGACTGCGCGCCTTGGTCCTGCTGCTGGGCGTCCGTGTCGGTTGCAGTCTCGGCCGCGGCCTCGGTTGCGGCCTCGGTGGGCTGGGTCTGCTGGCTGGTGGTGTTCTCGTCGGTCATGATGCCCAGCTTAGTCATACAGGCGTCACGCGAGCGGAACCGGAATGTTGACCATGTCAATCGGAGCCGGCACCACAGCGGCATTGAACGCTTCCCGCACACGCTCCTCGAATCGCGCGCAATCATCCTGCGGCACCACCGCGGTCAACTCGACGTTCACCGCATACGATTCATCCTCCTGACTGCCACCAAGCTGCGCCAGGATCTGCTGGAATCGGGCCAACTGCGGGTATTCGAGGCGAACCCGGTATCGCTTGGCGGTCATGATGCGGGCGGCGCGGGCGGCTTTCATCGCCAATGATGCGGCGGATGAGTACGCGCGGACCAGCCCACCGGAGCCCAGCAGAATACCACCGAAATATCTGGTGACGGCAACCACGCAATCGGTGGTGCCCGACTGCTTGAGTACGTCGAGAATCGGCTTGCCGGCGGTACCGGACGGCTCGCCGTCATCGCTCATGCGTTCGGACAGTCGCCCATCCGCGCCTCCGCACACGGCGGCATACGCCACGTGTCGGGCTTTCGGATGCTGCTCACGGATCGCAGCCACGAACGCGAGCGCCTCGTCGAGCGTATCGACATGGGCGGCGTCGCCGATAAATTCGGACTTTTTTTCGACGAGCGAATCGTGGGCAGGATCGTCGGGCGTGTTGAGAATCGTCTGCATGAGCGTGTTCCGGTGGTCGACTGGCTGGGTGTTCGATTGAGCGCGAGGCTAGGCAGGGCTATCAGCGTTCGGAGACGACGACGTTATAGTCTTCGCCGGCGAAGTAGGCGGTCAGGCAGGCGATCATCTGGCGGGTGAGCTCCTTGAACGCGCCGTCGGCACGCCAGCCGACGTGCGGGGTCAGGACGATGCCGGGCACATGACAGATGGCGTCGTCGGCGGTCAGCGGCTCATGGTCGAACACGTCGAGTGCGGCGGGAACATCGCCCTTTTGCAGTCGGGCAAGCAGCGCACCGGATTCGATGACTTCGGAGCGGGCGGTGTTGATGAACAGGGTGCCGGGCTTCACATGCGCAAGGTTCTCGGCGGTGACGATGCCGCGCGTGGCGTTGTTCAGCGGCAGATGGACGGAGATGACGTCGCTGGTTTCGATGAGCTTGTTGAGATCGTCGACCGGAGTGGCACCGGAGCGTTCGAAATGCTCGGGCGGCACATGCGAATTCCATGCGGCGACCTCCATGCCGAGGGCGCGGGCGATGCCGGCCACGGTGGAGCCGATGCCGCCCAGTCCGATGATGCCCATGCGACGGCCGGCGAGTTGCAGTCCATCGCCGCTGGCCCACGCCCAGTTGCCGGCCTTGACGTCCTTATCGAGTTGGCCAACGCGGCGGATGAGCTCGAACAGAAGGGCGAAGGTGTGCTCGGCCACGGCGTGATCGCCATAATGTTCGGCGTTGCAGACGCGGATCTTCAGCTCGCGCGCCTTATCGAGATTGAGGTAGCTGGCGACGCCGGTACCGCAGAACACGATGCACTTGACGTGCCCCTGCCCGCTGATGGTGCGCAGCAGATCGTCCGAAATGTGGTAGCCGCCCACCAGCAGGGCGTCGGCATCCTTCAGACGCTCGGCTATGGTCGCCTCGTCGGACGTGAATTCCTCGAACATACGCACGCGGGCAACGTCGTGGAGCGCGGGGAACTGGGCCTTGATGGGCTCGATCATCGAGTCAAGCACGGACGGCATCACGACGAGGGGCAGATCGGTGCGTTCGCTTTGGGTTTCGTAAATCTCGGTCATGGGCTCCACATTAGGAGGCCGGCGGGAAAAGCGTCACCTTGCGGCTTCCCCTCCTTGAGACCAAGCCGAGCAACTATTGCTTTGCCGCCTGCTCCTGCGTGATGTTCCATTCCTTGACGACGTTCTGGTCCGCGCCCATCGAATAGATGACATCCCAGATGCGTTGGCGTATCTGAGCGTCGTAGGCTTCGTCCCAACATGTGCCTATGGGATGGTCGCTGGATATCGGGCACCATTGGTAGTTGCCTTGATGCACGTTGGCGGTGGGCACCCAATCGATGCGGTTGACGCGCCACGACCCCTTGACGCCCTTCTTGCCGGCGAACTGGATGCGTGCGGTCACACCCTGATTGTTGACCAAGGTTTCCGGCGTGTTCGCCGACTCGGTGACGGCGTTGCCCAGACCGTAGATAATCCACGTGCCGTTATAGTTCTCGATGGGCTGCGCACAATGGCAACCGGCACCGTAAATAACGTCGAAGGCACCAGTGTCGGCAAGCTCATGGGCTTCCGAAATCTGCCAGGAATCGGCGTAATCAAGGTATTCCTGCACCGAGTGCATGGCGATGGCCACCACATCGGCACCTTGCTCGCGGGCCTTGTTGGCCTTGTCTACCGCGCGCTGGATGTCGCTGTCGTGATTCGGGTCGCCGTCTTCGCGCAGACGATCCACCTGCCAGTCCTCGTCGGCGGTCATGCCGTTGAGGGAGACCGTGCCGGTGACCAGACCCAGCTTGCCGCCGCCGGTCGGGGAATCGATGACCAACGGTTTGGTGGAGTCGGCTTCGGTTTTGTACGAGCCGGTCTGGGCGATGCCATTGGCCTCAAGCGTGTCCCACAGACGGGCGATGCCATCCGCCCCCTGATCCCAGGAATGGTTGGTGGCGCGTGTGCAGGCGTTGTATCCCACGTTGCGGGCGGCATCCGCCACTTCCGGCGGAATGTTGAAGATCGGGTACGCGGCATATGGGCCGCCGCGCTGGGCGATCGGGGTTTCGAATTCGCACACGGCGATGTCCGAAGCCTGAATGTACTGCTTCATCGGCGCGAACAGCGGGTCGAAGTTGAAGGCGGTGCCATCCGTGGCGTTGGGGTTCGGGCCTTGGAAATGGCTCCACAATCCCTCATGGAACAACAAATCGCCGTTGACCAGCATGGCGATGCAGTCCGTATCCGGGCAATCCGGTGAATTGCCGTGATGTTCGGTCACCGGTTTGGGCGTGTTCTTCGCTTTATTCAACGCGACGTCCGACACTCCGGCGTGTGCGGGGCCATTGCCGTCCGTGCGATGGGTTGCGAACCATGCGCCGATGCCCAGCGCAACGGCGAGCACGATCACGAACACGATAATCAGCGCCGCACGGTTGGTTCGTGTCGAGTTGGAGCGATGTTGCCCCTGCCCAGCGATATGGCTCATCTTTGCCCGCCCTTCGGAACTCTTCTTCTCTCTCTAGGGTACCGCCCATCTCGGTCAAGTACTGCGGGGAGGGAGGCGATGAGCAAGCGATTGGACAAGCAATATATAAACCGGTTAATCTTCAATCACCATTCACGAACACCACGCAAAAGTCTCACTTAGTGGACATTTTTCTTTCGTCGCTCGGACTTTTCCCGACGTGCCGCACTCGTTCGCCCACTAAAATGGCGGTTTGGAGGCGGACGGACAATGGCGTACCTCCGACTCCGCTTACCACAAGCGGAGACCGCCCGTCCTCGGTTATTTCAGGAGTTACTTAACCCGGAGTTTCCGGAAAACAAAAAAGTTCCGAGCTTTCACCCGGAACCTTAATCGGCGGAGTCAGAGGGATTCGAACCCTCGAGCCGTTTACACGACTAACACCTTAGCAGGGTGCCCCTATCGGCCACTCAGGCATGACTCCACGTTACGCAATAATGCGCAACAGCAAATTACTGTACCACGTCCTGCGGATACGGCGTGCCGAACGACACATTATTGAACGTCCGCGGGTGCGGCGTCGCCGGAGAACGTAACGATAACCGCGCAAATCACCAACGCCACACCGACGATTTCACCAACGCTGGGAATCTCGCCGAACGCCAGTCCCACGGCCACCGCCATGGCGGGATTGATGGATTGCATTACCGAAAATGCGCCGGATGTGGTGCGTCGCAGCGTGATCTGCTCCACCACATAGGGAATGAACGAGGCCATCAGGGAAATCACAAACAGCAGAGCCAGCAGCTTCAGCGAGCCGCCGGGCTCAAGCGCCCACGTGGCATCGGCCTTGGGGTGAACCACATGAGCCACAGCCGGCACGCCAAGGAACAGGGACTGGACCAGCCAGCCGATGGTCACGGCGATGCACAGATTATCCAGCGAATTGCCGCCAGCCGCCACGCGCCGGCCGGTGATGATATACATGCCCCACATCGACCCGCCGATCAAAATCGCAATCAGACCATACAAAAACGTGCCATTGCCGGACGGATTGGCCAATGATATGCCAGCTAACAGCACCACACCGACCGCCGCGATACCGATACCGACCCGCTCGCGCCAGCTTTTGCCGGTAATCACCGCCACCGAAAGCGGTCCCAAAAATTCGATAGACACGGCAATGCCCATATCCATATTGCTGATGGCCACATAAAACAGGGTATTCATCAGCACCAGCGAGCAGCCGAGCAGTACGACCAGCCCCCAGCTGCGGGCGTCGCGGTGAAACAGTTGCGCTCGCTTCGCCTTGTTCCAGGGCCTGCGCCACAGCAGCAACAGCACCGCCATGAATCCCACGCGATACCACACCGAGTACAGCGGATCGAGCTGGGTGAACGCAAGTTTGGCGACGGCCGTAGCCAAATAAATCACCAGTGCCTCACCAATCACGATAAGAACCACGGGAACACGGTTGAGGATACCGACCACTGCCTTCTTCATGAGGTTTACGCTACTCGGAGAGCCGGGACAGCGCGCATTGACTTGGAAGGCGTTACGGACAGTGACGCAATGTGGACGATTCCGTGGAATCGCACCCACCATGCGAAACAGCCGCACAGTGCGTAAACCCTTGGAATTCCGGCGATATTCGGCATTATGACAATGAGCGCCGCGTCATGCGCGCCACATAGTGAGCATGACCTCGTTCGGCATTCCTACAATGGTGGCATGAGCACCGCACCGAGACTTGAGGCCGCCAAACGCGATTGGGGCCACGACGAGACCGGATGCACCGTGCTGCATATCGACATGGATGCCTTCTATGCCTCATTGGAGGTGGCGCGCAACCCCGGGCTCAAAGGCAAGCCGGTAATCATCGGCACCGGGCCGCGCGCGGTGGTGTCCGCCGCGAGCTACGAAGCCCGGAAATACGGCATCAATTCGGCGATGCCGGCCGCGCGCGCCCATCGGTTGTGCCCGAACGGCATTTTTCTGCCAGTGGATATGGCGTATTACCGCATGATGTCGCACCGAATCATGCATGAGGTGTTTTTGACCGTCACCGACCGGTTCGAGCAGGTTTCGGTGGACGAGGGCTATATGGATGTGTCCGCCGCACTGCTGGAGTGGGGGCGGCCGAGCGCGATCGGCGCGTGGATTCGCGCTCAGGTGGCCGAGCGCTTCCACGTGACGTGTTCAGTGGGTATCGCCTGTAACAAACTGGTGTCCAAAATGGCCTCGACCAATGCCAAGCCGGACGGCATGCTGCTGATTCCCGCGGCCCGCTCGGCCGAATTCGTGCAGATGATGCCATTGCGTGGTATTCCGGGAATCGGGCCGTCTTTGGAGAAGCGGCTTAATGCTTGGGGCGTGCATTCGGTGGCTGAATTGGCTCAGCTGGATGAGGCTGCATTGACTCGTGCCACTGGCTCCCCGGCTGCGGCACGTGGATTATGGGCGGCCTCGCACGGGTTGGATTCCCGCGAAATTACCACGGTACGCGAGGAGAAATCCATTGGGTCCGAGGAAACCTTGGCCGAGGATACACGCGATATGCGCGTGGTGTGTGGGCTACTGCGTTCGGCCTGCGACGAAGTAACCAGCACGCTGCGGCGCAAGGGGCTGGTGGCGCGCACGCTGACGGTGAAGTTGCGGTTCGCCGACCTGAGCTATCAGACCCGGTCTTTTACGATGGAGCGGCCGACCGATACGGCCGGCGTGCTGTACCCGGAATGCGTGCGGCAGCTGAAAGTCATGCTGGGGCTACCGGCCTCGGCGGAGTCTGCCACTCCCCTGCCCAAAACTATTCGCTTGGCCGGTATGAGCACGTCTTCGCTCAGTAAGGCGGCGGCTACGGCCGTGCAGCCTTCACTGGATGACATGCTCGAAGAGGCCGACAATGCCCGCGGCCAGACCTCACAGGCGCGTTTGCATGATGCCGAGGCCGCACTGGACGCTGTGCGCCGCAAATTCGGCAACAAGGCCGCCCAGTTTGGGGCGTGAACGGCTCAACGCCACTTACGATCTCATTACGCCGTGAGACGTTCGCAGGCGGAACGGATGGCCTCGTCGGTGGCGGTGGCGGAGAAACGCAGGTAGGTGGGAGCGCCGTAGAATTCGCCGGGGCTGGGGATGATGCCGATCTTGGCGAGCTCGGCCATATCGGCCCAGCAGTCGCCGGACTTGGCCTTGACCCATACGTACAGCGCGCCGGAGGGCATTTGTGCCGAATAGCCATATGCCTTCAGTGCGTCAACCAGCGCGGATAGGCGGCGACGGTAACGCCTCCATTGCTCGTGCACAGCGGCTGTGTCCTTCAGGCCTGCGGCCATGGCGGCCTGCACTGGGCCAGGGATAATCTGGCCGATCTGCTTGCGGTATTCGGCCATTTCCTTGACCAGCCGGTAATCGCCGGCAATTAGAGCCGTACGGTAGCCGGCCATGTTGGACTGCTTGGACAGCGAGTAGAGCACCAGGATGCCAGCTGCCGAACCTTCACACACATGTGGATTCAGGGCACATGGCGTGGCGGAGAGACTGAATGCGGTATCGGAGGCGGGCTCGTTGGATTCGGCCACCGGTGCGGCAGGCACAGACGCAGCAGATGCAGACGCGGCAGGCGCAGAGGACGCGGCTGTATTGCGGCGCACCGAACGCCAGTCCATTAACGCATAGCATTCGTCGGAGAGCACCACGGCACCGATGCGACGGGCAGCAGCCACGATGTCGGTCAGCCAGTCAGCGGAGATGACCTCGCCGGAGGGATTACACGGCGAGTTGATCCAGATGGCCTTGACGTTCGGAATATTCACCCAGGAATCGACGTCGGTCACATCATCGACTTTGACCACGGTGGCGCCGGCAAGTTGGGTACCGATTTCGTAAGTCGGGTAGGAGACAGCCGGTTGGACGACCACATCGCCTTCGCCAAGGTGCAGCAGGCTGGCCATCAGCGCCACGGCCTCCTTGGAACCCACGGTGGGTACGGCGGCAGCGTTGATGGATTTCAGATCCACCCCGCGCAGTTCGCGGAACCATGTATCGATAGCGGCCTTAAGGTCGGCGGTGCCGGCGGTGACCGGGTATCCATGGGCGTTGGGGGCGTCTGCGCCGGCAACCAGCGCCTGCTGGACACTGCTCGGCACCGGGTCCACAGGCGAGCCTACGGACAGGTCGATCATGCCACCCGGCACGGTTTTGGCGGTGGCTTTGAAGCCGGCGATACGAGACCAGTCGTATGGCGACGAATATGCGTGGAAGCCCATGAGAACCCCTTTCTTGGACGGTATGTTCCTAAGATACGACGAACCCTCGGCCGTGATAGACCGAGGGTTCAATCCGAACTATGCGCTGTGTGCAGCGCTTATCCGCAAATCAGCTTACTGGTTCTGCGGCGGCAGCGCGGCGACCTGTTCCGGGTCTTTGCCGATTGGACCATTGGCGGAAGCGCCGCCCAAATCGCCGACTTCAGCGAAGAAGTTGACAGCGGCATCCTTGTACCAAGCCCACTCGTCCGGCAGATCATCCTCATAGAAGATGGCCTCGGTGGGACACACCGGTTCGCATGCACCGCAGTCGACGCACTCGTTAGGGTTGATGTACAGCGAGCGGGAACCCTCGTAAATGCAGTCGACGGGGCACTCGTCCACGCAAGCCTTGTCCTTGACATCCACGCAAGGCTGAGCGATTACATATGGCATGGAATCCTCCTTAACAAATACTGATACAAGGGTACGCGCCTGTTGGGACGCTCCTCGCTCTCAGCCGTTAACGGCCTTATCGGTTTCGGCGGACAGCGTTTCGGTCAGGTCGCCCTTGCCGAGGCGCGCATGCCAGTAGCCGTAGCCGAAGTAGATGGCGAAGCCGACCACGAGCCACACCACGAAACGAATCCAGGTGAGCACGGACAGGTTGAGCATCAACCAGAAGTTGGCCACGGCGATGAGGATCGGAATCCACGGGCTGCCGGGCATCTTGAAGGCGCGCGGCAGGTCGGGGCGCTTCTTGCGCATAATCGGGATGGAGATGGCCACCAGCGTGAAGGCGGACAGGGTGCCGATGTTGACCATGTCGGAGAGCACGCCGATGTCGAAGAAGGCGGCCACGAGCGCCACCACCGCGCCGACGACGATCTGCAGAGCGGCCGGGGTGCCATGCTTGCCGGTCTTGGACAGGACGCGCGGCAGCAGACCATCGCGGCTCATGGCGAAGACGATACGGGTCAGGCCGAGCAACAGCACCATAACCACGGTGGCCAGGCCCAGCACGATGCCGAAGCTGATGATCTTGGCGGCCCAGTCGGCGCCCACCAGTTCGAAGGCGGTGGCCAGCGAGGGGCTGTCTTGCTTGGCGAGATCGGCATAGGAGACCATGCCGGTGGTCACCACGGCCACGAGCATGTACATGACAATGATGAGCAGCATGCCCACGCCGATGCCGAGCGGCACGTTCTTGTGCGGGTTCTTGGTCTCCTCAGAGGCGGTGGCCACCACGTCGAATCCGATGAACGCGAAGAACACGAGCGCCGCGCCCGAGAGGATGCCAGGAACGCCGTACACGGATGGGGTCATGCCGGTGGCGAACTGCCACAACGGCTGGGTCATCACGCCGGTGACGGCGGAGGAGCCTTCCACGGTGGAGGCCGGCTGGCTCGGCGGAATGAACGGGGTGAAGTTGGAGGCCTTGACGTAGAAGAAGCCGACGATCACCACAAAGAACACGATGGCGATCTTGAGCACGGTCATAGCACCGTCCACGCGGGCGCCGATCTTGGTGCCGAATACGAGCAGCGTGGTAAAGAACGCCACGATGATAATCGGGGCGATATCGATGTGGAAGGAGCCGAACGTCAGGTTGGTGTTGGCGTTCCAGCCCATCAGGCGCATGAAATCGTTGAGGTATACGCCCCAATATTTGGAAATCACGGAGCCGGCCATCAGCATTTCCAGGATCAGATCCCAGCCGATGATCCAGGCCATGATCTCGCCGACCGTGGTGTAGGTGAAGGTGTAGGCGGAGCCGGCCACCGGAATCATCGAAGCGAATTCGGCGTAGCACATCACGGCTGCGCCGCACACGATGCCGGCGATCAGGAAGCTGATGATCACGGCCGGGCCGGCGTGGAAGGCGGCGGCCTGCGCGCCCACCGAGAAGATGCCGGCGCCCACGGCTACGGCCACACCCATGATTGACAGATCCCACCAAGTCAGGTTGCGCTTGAGCTTGCGGCCCTCTTCACCGGTTTCGGCAATGGTCTGTTCGACGGATTTTGTACGGAACAGTTGCATAGTGCTCTTCTTTTTTCTCTGTTGTTTGCGCACCGAATGCGCACAATACCGACAATCGAGTATAGAAGAGCCCGCGTGTCTTGTCTATTAATAAGACTCAGAGTCCGCAATATATGGGATTAATAACCCACTCCATCAATCAATAGCGCGATTACAGCACACCGACGCAGACCGGTTCGGGCACCAAGTCCACTCCGAACGCGCTCTTGACTGCCTGCTGAACCGCACGCGCCAAAGCTGCGATATCGGCCGCGCTCGCTCCCCCACGATTGGTCAAGGCCAGCGTGTGCTGCGTGGATAGACTGGCCGGCGCGTCCGCATCGACCTTATATCCCTTATGGCAGCCGGCATGGTCGATGAGCCAGGCGGCGGACGTCTTGGTGCCGGGAGTGCCGTCAGGCAGAGTCGCGTCGAACTTCGGCGCATCTTCGGGCAGGGCCGCCGCTTGGTCGGCGGTCAGAATCGGATTCATAAAGAACGAGCCGCAGCTGTGGCGATTGTAGTCGGGAGCAGGCAGACCGTCATCGCCAACGGGAATGCCGGCGGCCTCATTGAGGGAGGCCAGACGCTCCAGATCGGTCAGGATATTGGCCTCGCGCTTGGCGGTGGCCATGTCAGGCAAGGCGTAGCGAGTAGGGTCCTCGAGCATGCCCTTGGCGGCACGTACTGCGAGCACGGCTTTGCGGATGTCGGCGGTGGCCATACGGTCGCCCACTTCGACGCCAAGCGCTTTGGCAAGCTGTCCGTAACCTACCGTGCCTTCGGCCGAGTGGGTCAGGGCAAAGGTGACGGAAAGCACCACGTAACGTGGCGTCGGGAAGAATCGGCCGGCCGGCCGGCCGGGGCCGGCGTACATGCTGGTCTTCAGTGCGGAGTATCGATAGCCGAATCGAAGATCGGCGGGTGTGAGGTCGCGCGTTGTTTTGGTGTCTCGATCCCAGACTTCCACCGATTCGACCGAAGTGGCGACTTCCTGCCCGTAGGCACCGATGTTCTGCACCACGGAAGCGCCGACTGTGCCGGGAATGCCGGACAGTCCCTCGACGCCCTCGAGCCCGAGCTCTACGGTGAAGGCCACGAAATCATCCCAATTGGCACCGGCCTCGGCATTGACATGCACGGTGCGATCCTCGCCCTCTACCGGTGCAGCCTCGTCCGGCACAGTGATGAGGCGTCGGGCGTCTCGAACCACCACGCCGTCAAAAGGCTTATCGGAAACAAGCAGGTTGGAGCCGCCACCGACGACGACCAAGGGCAGGCCTTTGGAATCGGCTTCCTCCACGGCTTCGATGAGTCCCACGCGCGTGGTCGGCTCGATGAAATGGGCGATGGGGCCGCCCACGCCCATGGTGGTGATGTCTGCAAAGCTTGTCATGGCTTACTATCTTAGTGGCGCAGGTGCGATATCGAGGCAATCATCGGCTGAAACGGCAGAACGCCCGCGTCTGAACGAAGGTGGCGCGGGATTTCTGCCGTTTTGGCGGCCCGAAACGACAGAACGCCCGCGAGGGGTTCGTTCAGACGCGGGATTTCTGCCGTTTCTCACGCGATGCGGATACTGATTCCGCACCCTGCCACTCGCCTCCGGAGGCAATACGCAAAAACCCGGCCGAATGGGCCGGGTTTTGTAAAGCTGTGATACTTGCGATCAACGAGTCTCGCGGTGCACGGTCTGCTTGCCGCAGCGCGGGCAGAACTTCTTGAGCTCAAGACGGTCGGGCGTGTTACGACGGTTCTTAGTCGTAATGTAGTTACGCTCCTTGCACTCGGTGCAGGCCAGCGTGATGCCCGGACGGATGTCGGCGCTCTTAGCCATTGTCATTCACCTCTGTGTTCTTAGGTATAGTGCGCGCCCACCGGTTAGCGGGCGCGATTTGTAGCGAGGAAGAGGCTCGAACTCTTGACCTTACGATTATGAGTCGTACGCTCTAGCCAGCTGAGCTACCCCGCCAGAGAGCCCCGAGTGAGAATTGGACTCACGACCTCTTCCTTACCAAGGAAGTGCTCTACCACTGAGCTATCGGGGCGTGGCGGATAGTGGATTCGAACCACTGAAGCACGAAGCGGCTGATTTACAGTCAGCTCCCTTTGACCGCTTGGGAAATCCGCCAGTCTGTTTCCCGCCGCGGTGTTTGACCTCAACAGGCAACTTGGCTATATAACCACAGATTTTCCAGGTATGCAAATCGGCCCCTACGCGAACCTTGTTTTACCGCGGAATTCTGCGGTTTTATCGGCGTGTCTCACAGCGTGTTTTCAGGGCCCGCTTCGGCCCTGCAAACAGCCCCGACCAAGGCTGCACCCCGCACTTCACCCAATCATTTTTTCTTATATGGTGCTCTAGAACCTTGCAATGGCGCGGTTTTCGAGCGATGTCGCCTGTTTGCGCGGCACGGCGCATGCTGGCATGCTGGGCGCATGGCTTCTGATCTTGTACATCACGGACAATCATTCGACGACCAGCCGCTCGGATTCGGCACGCTGGCCATTCACCTCGGTAACGGGGTCGACGCCGAAACCGGCGCGATCCGTCGCCCCATCACGCTGGCGAACGCCTACGCGCTGCCCTACGACCCCTCGGCCTTGGCGATTGCCAAGCATCTCGAATCGCTGGATGTGGTGCGTTTCGTGGCGTACCCCGGTCTGGAATCGCACCTGCACCACAAGGTGGCGGCCAGCCAGCTGGCCCGCCCGGACTCCGGGTTCGGCGGCGTGCTGTCGTTTGGCCTCGACACCGACCACGACGGGCACACCCGATTCGTTTCCAAGCTCAATGTGATTACGTCTGCCGTCTCGCTCGGCCATGACTAATCGCTGATCGTGTTCCTCGGTGAGGATGACGAGCGCCAGTACCTGTACCCGCCTGAGTTCCACCGCGGCTTCTTCCGTCTGGCCGTGGGTCTGGAGGATACGGACGATTTGATTCGCGACATCGATCACGCGCTGGCGGAGGCCGGATTCGAGGTGTGAGACCGCACCGCGCGCATGATTTCGGCCTCTTCCGCCCTGCTGCCGCCGTCAGTGAGTCACAAGATGGCTCGGTGACGACGATGGCAGGGCTTTTACGTCGGCACAAGGACAATACCTGGTGGTCTGCCGACGATGACGGCACTTATCGTCGGCAGACCGCCAGTTTTTGGACCGTCGCCGACACAGAACGCCGATTTGCCGTTGGCAATGGTCCAAAAACTGGCCCGATAACGACACCAACGCGGCTCAGCATCGGCACATCGCCATTTCGTGGCCCACTGCCGACGCTGGCCTCAGGCCACGGCACTCAGCGTCGGTAGAGAGACAACCATTGGCACAGCGCGACGACACCACGAACCTGCGACACGGAAAAAACAACATACCGTCGATCTACTGCCGTCTTGTGCAAAATGTCTTAAGCCGCTCGACCAAGTCGCCGACTGAGCCTCTTCCATAGGGACCCCAATCCGTTACCCAGTGTAGATGCGGTGCAACGCCGAACTCAACTACGTTGCGCGCATGCACCTTTATGCATAGCAGGCATGGCTGGGCGTTTGGCGGGAGCGGTTTTCGGCTCCCCTCTCTGAGGGGAGCCCCTTTCCGCCTGGCAAGAGAAAACCCCGACTGTCCGTGGGAACAGTCGGGGTTGTTGAAGTTCGCTAGGCGACTAATCAGCCGAGGATGGCGAGAATGTCGCGGGCGCCGACGATGAGGTAGTCCTCACCCTCGTAGTGGACTTCGGTGCCGCCGTACTTGGAGTACAGCACCTTGTCGCCGACCTTGACATCCATCGGGATGCGCTCGCCCTTGTCGTCACGACGGCCCGGGCCAACGGCCAGGACTTCACCCTGCTGAGGCTTCTCCTTGGCATTGTCCGGAATGTACAGACCGGAAGCGGTCTGGGTCTGGGCCTCGGCCTGCTTGACGATGATCTTGTCTTCCAACGGTGTGAGCTTAATCGACACTGTGGGTCACCTCGTATCTACTTGTAGTTCGATAATGCCGCGCCAGAACGCCTCAAGAGGCTGACGATCACTTGCGTTGTCCCTTTGCGCTAGGACACATCGTAGCGCGATTATTAGCACTCTGCCAACTCGAGTGCTAACGCTGTGAGAGAAAATCGTCGAATCGCAACGCTCAGTTGCCGCGGCGGGCAAGAATGGAGTCCAGGCCTGCGCCCAACGAATCGGTGGTCGCCGCTGGCGCTTCGACGTCGGCACGCTCCTCGGATTCGTGGAATGCGGCTCGCTGGGCGGCGTTTGCAGCCTCGTCATCGGCGTCCGTATCGGCATCATCGCGCTGCTCCGGCTCAGTGTCTACAGCGTTTCCGGCGCTGACAGCCTTGGCGTCGTCCGCGGCCTTGACGGCTCGGGCCTCGTCAATCAACTTTTCCGCCACTGCGGGTTCGACAGGTTCCGCCTTGGACACCTGACGGGTCGACTTGATCTCCAAGCTTTCCGGAGCGTTGTCGGCGTTATGTTCCCCGCCCAAAGTGAAGGAGATGAGATCCTGCGAGGTGGCCATATCGAAGACATCCAGTGCTCGGGCAGGGCGTACGCTGGCCAGTTCCGACGTAGCGTCGGCAGCGGCATCGTCGCGCTCATCACGCTCATCACGCACCGTAAGCGATGGTTCAACTCGAGGGGCGACGGACTTATCCGACTTAGTCGACTTATCCGTGCGAGCGGAGGCATCGGGCGCGGCGGAAGATTCACTGGTTTCGGCAGCGGACTTACGGTCAGCGGATTCATCGACCATAGCAGACGGTTCGGCGGCAGGCTTATCGGCGGCGGACTGTGCAGTATCAGACTTCTCAGACTGTTTGGCGTGCTCCGCCGCGGCCTGATATGCGGCGGCGGACTGGCGTGAGGCCTTGGCCTTGGCCTGCTCAATCTCGGCATCGCGTAACGCGCGGCGAATCTGCCGCTGTTCCATGACCTCGGTGGCAGCATCCTCAACATGCTCGGAAAGCTCCTTGGCAGGCGCAGTTACGGCCGCAACCGGTTCGGCCTTGTTCACGCGCTTGCTGTCCTTGGACTCGGCAGACGGTTTCTTGGACCAGCCCGTACCGCTATGGGTCCGCTCGTAGCGGACCACCTTGCGCTCCCATTGCCGGGCCTGGCGTGAGGCATTGGCTCCCAGCACCAGCACCAGCAGTAACAGCACGAACGGAATAAGAGCAAGCAGCGGGCTGAAATGCAGGGGGAACGATACGGCAAACACCAACACGGTTATGGCAAGCAGGCATACGGCGAGAATCTGCCGGCGGCGGATGGCCGCGCGGCGCAGTTCCCGCACATGGGCGATGTGCTCAGGTGTCAGCCTCGCTGACGGTGTTGATGCTGGCATTGCTGCCCCTTTCGCCTTATGCGGCTTGATGTCTCCGAATCGTCTGCCGTTCTCTGCATCAACGATATGCAGGGAAGGCGAATAACGATCCTGCCGGTGCTCGTCCACACGTTTCATGCCGTTGGCCGTACGTACGGGCAGCCATACAACGATAATAATCGCCACAATCACCAGCACGACGACAGTGCTCAGTGACTCATAACCCATAGAGTCAAGGATAGGAGACGTACCGACGAACTGGGGCTTTCCGTCCGGGCGTGTCGGAGCGGAATTCTTCCGGTCGACGCTTATCTGGAACCGGTGGCGGCGAGTCTGGCAGAGAACCCTTGCCCCATATCTTCAGCCAACAGCGCAAATGTTACGTGGTCGCGCCACTGGCCATTGACATACATATACCGCTCGCGCAGTCCCTCATGATGGGCTCCGACCTTACGCACTACAGCCAAAGAGCGCGCGTTATCCGGAAGAATGGCGATTTCCAGCCGATGCAACGCGGGCCCGAATGGGTCTCCGAGTGCCCAATCGGCAAGCATGGCCAGTGCCATCGGCGCAAATCCGCGGCCGGCGCACCGTTGATCGACCCAATATCCGACCACACCGGTGCGCATGGCACCATACGCGATGGCTCCCAACGAAATCTGGCCGACGATACGCATCTGGTATTCGATGGCGAAAATCACGCCGACGCCATGCTGCTCATTACGGCGCTGTCGCTGCACCCATTGATTGAAGGTGATGGAGCCGCCATGCATCGGGTCGCCGGATTCCCAAGGCGCCAGCCAGTCGTTGTTGCGCCAGCGCACTTCGTTCCAGCCGTCCTCATCGTCCATGGTCAGGGGGCGCAGGATTATCGGGAAACCGGGATGGGTGAGGCGCGGCGGACGGATCTGGTGGTCCAGCTTGAACGCCTCTTTAATCGACTGGAAAACTGACACGGCCTTTATTGTAGCCATATGAAGGGCTTGCGCCTTCGCCTCGGCCACTTTCGTTTTACGGTGGAAACACTAGATTGTGCGGTATGAGCGAAGCGGACAATGGCATGAATATCGGCAGCGACCACAGCGGCACGGAGAAAACAGAAAAGATGGATAAAGCGACGCTGCGCCACCATATACTGTCTCGGCGCAAGCGCATTCCAGCGGAAGAACGTGGAGCGGCCGGTGAATTGCTGGTGCGACGGTTCCCGGCACACATGATTCAGGATGGTTCCACAGTGGCGGCATATGTGTCGATGGGTTCGGAAATCGAAACCCGGCCACTGTTGCGATGGCTGTTGGCTCATGGCTGCCACGTGTTGGTGCCACGATTGGGATCTGGGTTGGAAATTGGCTGGAGTGTGCTGGATTCATTGGAATCCTTGCGCTCGATGGATGCAGTGGGTGGCGCGAACAATGCCGGTAGCTGCAGCTATCCCAGCACCGTCCATCACAGACCCGATGAGCCAACTGGCGCAGTTCTACCGCCCGAAGCGTTGGAGAAGGCCGATCTGGTCATCGCCCCGGCTTTGGCAGTGGACCCGCAAGGCAATCGTCTGGGGCGTGGAGCCGGCTGGTATGACCGGGCCTTGGCTCGACGCAAGCCCGCGTGCCCCCTGATTGCGGTGTGCTGGCCGTGGGAGGTGTTGGACACCGATTTGCCGGCCGAACCACATGATGTGCCGGCCGACGGAGTGCTGACGCCGGGGGGATACCGGCGGCTTGGCGAATCGGGCCGGCTGAGTTGACCGGCCGGCCAAGATACTCGGCGCAAGCCAGACTGACCAACCAGCCACGCACACTGGCCGATGGAACCAGAGTGGCAAAAGCAGGCTGGCTAGTAAGACCGTAACGCCAATGTGTCAGGGCGGCGACTAGGATATGAACGGTTGCACGGCATGGTGTTGCACGCCATGCGCGAGAAATATGACTTTGTTGGAGGAATCCGTTGCCTACCTATCATTACCGTTGCAAGAACTGCGGCTATGACTTCACCGAACAGCAGTCGTTCAATGACGACCCGATTACCGTGTGCCCCAAGTGCTCGCAGGAGCAGGTGCGCAAGGTGTATTCCGCCGTGCCGATTGAGTTCAAGGGTCACGGATTCTACCGCACCGACAAATCCGGCAAGTAAGGTCGGCTCCCCGTTTTTCCTCTGTAAACGACGGTGTCGACGGCGGTATGCCGCGGATATTGGCACTACGGGCACTGTCTGTTACACGGGTTTGAAGCGTTGTGGATAACTTGGCAAGCTAGAACCACATAGGTCGATTCAGCTTGCGCTTACGAAAAACTTCAGGTCACCATGGTTGCATGGTGACCTTTTCGTTTATTAAGCCGCCTGCGCGCGGCTCATTGCGGCGACGGCGCATGGCGGATGCCTTGCGCCGACTCACTGCTGCGTTGTGCGTGGGACTCGCAGTGTTGTTTGGGCTTGAAGCCGTATTGGCCGTGGTGGAGACCGAGCCGATGGTGGTGGCCGCTCGCTCGATTCGACGGGGTGACATTATTCTGGCCGCCGACGTTCAGTTGGCTGATATGCCGGTATCTGCGATAGGCCCGTCTTGGGCGTGCAATATTGAGGATGTGGTGGGCAAGGTGGCGCAAATCGATATCGAAGCAGCCGATCCCATTTCCACGCATATGGCCAGAGATGCGCCCGTAGCACCGACCGGCACTACGGTGATTGAAGTCCGCTTGGCCAGTAGCGTCGACGATGTATTGGCCGGCGATCAGGTGAGACTGGTTTCCGCCGTCGGTTGCGAAGGTGCCGATTGCACGCTGGCCGAGAACGCCACGGTGATGAATGTCGACAAACCGGATACGACTGGCGCATTGGGAAGCAACGACCGACTGGTGTCGTTCGCAATGCCGCCGGAGGCCGCGGCCAAGGTTATGGAGCTGCAACAGGCCGGAGCGATTATGGCCGTTGTGCGGTAGGAAGCGGAATCGACCTTCGGCCGATACTGTGTTTTCCGCAGCCTGTCGGCTGCGGAAAACACAGTGTTGGGGCGCACAGAGTGCGCCCCAACTCCTACTCGCGCTCGTTAAAAACGGCCCAATGCGGCGGCAGTTCGCCGAGGATGCGTTTGTCGTCGTCGGATTGCCGTTGTTGGTCGGTCTGCATGTCTCCGGGCTCGAGTTTGACACCGTCAGCGTCAAACTGCTCAGTGCCCTTCATCACCACGCGCTTGTGCTTGCGCGGTGTGCGCCGTGTAGCCGAGTATTCCGCCATGGTTATTCAACCTCGCGATAGATCTCACCGATACGGCTGACGATACGGTCGACTTCCTTATCGGGGTTCACGAAGGCGGCGACACTCCAGACGGTCATCACATTCCAGCCCAAGGAAATGAGATCCTGTGCCGACAAACGATGACGCCTACGCGTGGATTGCACGGACATAAAGTTCGCGTCATCGGTCTGCACGGCCAAGGCAAACGGCTTGTCCTTCAATCCCACCACGAGCGGAATCTTCACGCCCTTGTCGAATCCATAATCAACAGCAGCGTTCAGTCCTCGCGCGCGCAACCTGTCGGCGATATCGTCGAACAGCACGTTGCCGCCTGCCGCATCACGCAACGGAAGCACCGGACGGTCGTCAAGCTGTTCGGCCCACGTCAACATGGTCTTCAGGAACCGAGGACCGGACTGGTGCAGTCGTTCTTCGTCCAAATCTTCGGAACCAAAGGCCGACACAATATCCAAGCTGTGGTCCGCCAATGCCAGGGCATCCAGCAACAGTCCGCGACCGCCTGTGCTTTCGAGCGGGCCGAACTGCTGAAGCAGACGTCCGTGCGTGGTTTTCGCATAGCACATCGACAGAATCACGTCAGTGGCACGACCTCCGGCCACGTCACGCAAGGAAACCAACCGCACATGGCGCAGGAATCGGCCCATCGCCTTGGATTTGCCTGCCAACGACTTCAATTCGGCACCCAAGCGTGTGCGGAATGCGTCGGTCAACATCACGACCACAAGTCGATAGCTGGAAGGAACCACGGCAAAACCGGCGGCACGTTGCGTAATCAGACGCACCACTTCATCAATCTCCGGCTGGCTGGATTCCACCAGACCAGAAGACATAACCGGCACACCGCTCGCTTCCACACGGTGGAATCGCACCTCACCGGCAGCCGGCTCGGTGGCCACATCATAGCGAACAGGACCATATCCCTCGGATTCAAGGAATGCGGACAGGCGCGGCGCACGGCGAGATGGGGCAGCATCCACCTCGATATGAGGCAACGTGTCGATCAGCTGCTTGACGCTTTCGCTGGTTACCGTCGCGCAGTGGGCGATCACCACCACCTGCTGCACGCGGCCGATGATGGACAGCAACTCGATAGCGGGAATGTGCGCGCACGCATCGAGAATCGCCACATCAGCCAGCACACCCGGCTCGGTGAGTGCGGCGAGCGTACCCGGCGCGGCCACCAGAATCGGCTTGGCCGCGGCCAGAATCTCCGGATGATCACGGCGAATCCTGCTCAGCGACACACTGGCGCGCCCTGCCAGCACGGTGTGCATCTGGTTGGCTTCCTGAGTGCGGGAGAACAGCATGTCGCACAGGCGGCGCATGGATTCCTGCGACACCATCGGTCCGATGGAGCGCACGTGCTCCACATCGACCTGCGCAAAGCGGTCGGATGCGGCCTGCAGCGCGGCACCATCCTGGTTGGAGATGATGGCGGACGAACGCACAATGTCCTCAAACACGGTGGTCCACCAGGCCAGCTGCACTTCGCCGCGCACCTGCTCCACGCTCACTCGGCGAGCGTTGAGATCGGCGACCAGTTCGTTCAGTCCGGCAGAGGCGAATTCCTGCTCCAGCAGGCAACGCTCCGGCAAGGTGTCCAGTGCCTTGCGATCATCCAGCAGTGCTTTCAGGCGTGCTTCCACCTTCTCGAAATCGGCGGTTTCCAGATTGCCACCAGCGGGTGTGGTGGAAAGCACGGTATCCAGCGCGGTCATATTGCTGACCAGCGCCTCTTGGGTGGAGATGATCTCGTCGAGCTTGCTGGGCAGCACCGGCCAACCGCCGTGAGGCACGAACTGATGCCACTGCTCCCCTTGCTTGGCGACTACCTTCAACGCTTCGTGCAAGTCCTCGACCTGCGCGCCGACGCGCAGCAGATCCTTGGCTTCCTTGATGTGGCGGCGGCGCTCCCAGAATCCCATCGACGTGCCCTCGGCCTTGCGCTGGCTCTTCGGCTTGGTGGCCTCGATCATGGAGCTGATGTCTCGCTCGAAAATCTCCGGCTGGAACACGTCAAGCACTCGTCGCAGATTCTTCAAAACCGTAACCTGACGCTCCCACTCGCGGGTGGTGGGAGGAACCGGGAATCCGCAGGTCTGCACGGTGCGTGCCACCTGCTCACGGGTGGCGGGCAGGAAGCGACGCAGCAAATCGTCCACGCGCTGGTAGGCGGTTACTGCCTGTTCTTCAGTGGTGATGGACGCCTTGTACCATGCGGTGTCTTCCGGGCCGATGGTGTATTCGCCGAGCTCGCCGGCGCGTTCCATCTTGCCGATCCATGTGTCAATATCGTTGGCGATGCTCAGGGCACTTGACTCGTCAAGTCGAACGTGGGTGGCAGGGTGCGTCGGGAGCACGGAGATACGGGCCAGATTCTGAATGGTCTCGTATGCGGACACATTCCACTTATCATTGCCCCCGTGCAGGTCGCCCAAGTAGCGGGTCAAGCGCGAGCGCACGCCCACGAGTTCGTCGGCCAGCTGGTCGAATCGCTGGGTGGCGACTCCGGGCTGGAATCCGACTGCGGCAATCAGCTGCTTATCAAGCGCGGCGTTGGCGTGTTCATCGGATACATCCAGTACCTGCGCCTTCATCTCATTGGCGGAAGCCGTCTGGATGAACAGACGCTTCTGCTCGGCCACGCCGGGCACGTACAGCACGGAACGACCATTCATCAGGCAGCGCGATGCGATGGCCACAGCCTGCTCCGCGGTGCCCTTCGGGAAGGTGCCGTCGACCACGATGCTATGGCCATTGGCAGCAAGTGACGCGGCATATCGCACCGTATTGTCCACATCGCCGACTTCGTACTCGGCATGCGGGTCTACGTCGAAAGGACTGTATTGCGGAATATTGGCATCTTTGAGCGCGGTGCGGGCGGATTCGTCGCCGGCAAGCGCGTCCAACAGCACATTGCCGGTGGGGCCGTTCTCCAGCTGGTCGATGAACTGTCGGCTTTCGCTGATCATCTGCGACGAGGGGTCCATGAAGCATCCGAGCACAATCTGGCGCTCGATGGCGAAGTCGGAGATACGCTCCGACGCTTCGGACGAAATACGGGCGAACATCGCGGAAGTTTCGGGAGTGCCACTGTCATAGCTGGCACCGTCAAACAGGGAATCCTCATCCAGGAACACCCCCTGCTCACGCAATGTATTGACGAACGCGACGTTCAGGGCCACGCGACCGGTGAATCGAATGGTGGTCGACAAGCCATCACCCTCGATCGTGACGCTCACCGGGTACAACAGCACCGGCAGCGCGTTGCCCTTCCATGTGGCCACGCCGACCACGAGCGACAACTCCGCCACGCCGGAAATCCTGCGTTTGGCGGCCTGGTCATCCAGCACGCGCCCAATATGGCGTTCGGCGGCCTTAAGCACACCCGTGTCGCGGAACAACGAATCCAACCGGACATGGCCGGAAGCGAACAGCTGGGCGATGCCGGAGGGATGGGCATGGGTCATCTCCAGCTTCGCGGCCAGTTGATTCACATCCTCGAGCGGCGATGGCGGCTGCATGCTGCGGTATTGGTCACGCCAGCGACGGATGCGATTCAGACCTTCCGTGAGATTCTGGTTCTGAGTCTGGCTCTGGGTCATCTCTCGACTCACTTTCCAACCGCTTCGCGGTATTCCTGATAGCCCTTGTTGTGAGACAGGGCTTCGTCAATATCGGCCTCGCCACGGGCGGCGAGCCAAGAATACATGTCGTCGTACAGGTACGGATTCATGGCGAGGAACGCCAGCAATTCGGGATGACGGGCGACTTCGAATTGAACATTGAAATCTTGCGTGGTTTTTGCCTCGTCAGAGGTCAGGCCATCGACTTCGACTGCCGGCTCCTGTGCTTTCAGCTCGCCCTTGGCCACACGCTCGAACACCGAGCCGGGCTCGAAGACCGGAGTGTGTACGCCCGTGGAGTCGATATCATATGCTTCGGATACCGACTGCTGGGCGGTTTCGGCAGCCGGCTGCTGGTCTGCTACGCCTGCTGCGGTGGCTTCTTGATATGCTTCGGCTGCGGTCCGCTGCTGATCGTCCGGTACGTCAGCTGCCGGCTGGTCGGTTTCAGACTGGGCGGTTGCCGGCTGAGCGGTCTCAGGCTGGGTGTTTTCAGATTGAGCGGCTTCGGCTTCCCGGGCGGCTTCAGGCTGGGCAACTTCAGCATGCTGTTCGACAGTGTCCGCCGGCTGAGAATCGCCGGCATTCCTGGTATTCGGAGCGGACTGAACGTTTTCGGCTGACTTGCTTGCGCCAGCCACCACATCGGATTCAACAACCGCCGCCGACGCCACTGCCGGCTCGCTTGTGCTGGGAGCGTGCTTAACAACGGCATGGGCGATGGCATCTACTGGAACAATACCGGAGATCCTGCTGTGCTTGGATGCAGGCGTTACAATCGTCGACTCAGGTTCGGTCTGCTGCTTCGGCAGTGCCACGGAGTTCATGGCCTGCTGGTTTTTGCGTTCGGTCTCCTGCTCGGCATGCTGGGCCAACGCATCCGCGAACAGATCACGGGGTATGGCCGGCTCATCGTTTTTCGTCACTGGCTGCGTGATATTCAGCGAGCCAAGTTCAAGCTCGTCGACCTTGCGTCGAACATTATCCGCGCTGAAGATGGCGGTCGGCTCGCCGGCCCGCAAATCAAGAATATCGTCGACGGACATATCCGCCGCATCCGGCTCCTGCGGTGCTTCGTGAACCGCATAGCCAAACAAATCAGGCACCTTGAGGTCGAGCGGCTTTGCCACTGGATCGTCGACACGAATGAAGTCCGCAGGCACATCGCCGAACTGCATGCGCATGGGAGACGTCGGCAACAGGAACTCGGCATTGGCCGGCAAGCGCAACAAATCGCCATTTTCCCGCACCACATACGATCCATTGGTCGATCCAAGATCACGGACCGAGGCCGTGCCATTGCTTTTTACCGTGAACATGGCGTGCCGTTTGGACATCGATTTGGTTTGATCGGCGACGTCAAGGCGGGTGTTGCCATCATCGGCAAGGGGGCGTAACGGCTTACGGCCGATTTCCACGCACTCCCCCGGCTTGACGCTGATCCGGTCGACACCGTTGATCTTCACCGTCCACTCGCTCACCGTGACCGCCTTCCTGGACACACTATTTGACCACACTACGTGCCATTGTGTCATCTTTTACCGGCTTTTGGCGGATTACTGGGCACAGAATTGACAACTTTCGCTCATTGCCAGCTTTGTGTTTCCACGCCGGATCGCGTTCTCCGCCTCGTCCTCGTCAACTAGTCTACTCAGTATGCGGAAACCCCGCAGCCTGAAACACAGGTGCGGGGTTCCTCGAAAAGCTGTGATTGCGGCTTATGCCGCACAAATCACTTGAGCTCGACGCTGGCCCCAGCCTCTTCCAGCTGAGCCTTGGCCTTCTCGGCATCTTCCTTCTTGGCCTTCTCGAGGACGGCCTTCGGAGCGCCGTCGACAAGAGCCTTGGCCTCGGCCAGGCCGAGGTTGGTGATGGCGCGGACAGCCTTGATGACCTGGATCTTCTTGTCGCCGACGGCGGAGAGGATGACGTCGAACTCATCCTTCTCTTCCTCAGCCGGAGCAGCAGCGCCAGCAACAGCGGCAACAGCGGCAACCGGAGCGGCAGCCTCGACGTCGAACTTCTCCTCGAAGGCCTTCACGAACTCGGAGAGCTCGACCAGGGTCATCTCGCCGAAGGCTTCCAGCAGCTCATCGTTGGTGTACTTAGCCATTATGGCTTCCTTTCAATCTTGGCGGCGGACGAAGTGGTAGATCCGCTGCCTAATAAACCTTATTGTTTAAATTATCGAAGCGACTGATTCATGCCGTGAGGGCGTAAATCAGGCAGCCTTCTCCTGCTTTTCGCGCAGGGCGTCGATCGTGCGCACAGCCTTGGTAGGCAGAGCGTTGAACAGGTACGCGGCCTTGGCCATCGATGCCTTGATGTCGCCGGCGAATTCGGCAAGCAGCTGCGGGCGGGACTTGAGGTCTGCCAGCTTCTTGGCGCCCTCGGCATCGTAGACAGTGCCGTCAGCGGCGGCACCCTTGATGACAAGAGCCTTGTTGTCCTTGGCGAAGTCACGGATGACCTTCGCAGCCTCGATGAAGTCGCCCTTCACGAAGGTGATGGCGGTCGGGCCGGAGAGAATCTCGTCGAGACCCTCAATGCCCGCTTCCTTGGCGGCGATGCGTGCCAGCGTGTTCTTTGCCACGGTGTAGGAAGTATCGCGGCCTAGCTTTTCACGCAGATCGGAAATCTGCGGAACGGTAAGCCCGCGGTACTCGGTCAGGTAGACGGCGTCAGCGTTACGGAATTCTTCCGTAAGCTGAGCGACTACCGCTTCCTTTTCGGGCCTCTTCATGGCGTTCCTTCCTAAGTCGGCCGTTGACTTGGAGTTCGGAACTTTCGGCCGGGCAACAAAAAAGCCCTGCGCACAGGCAGAGCAATATAATCTCGCGAAGCGACCTTCGCCGGCCCTTGACGGGCTTATATCTCTCAACCTGCGCTGGCTTGGCGAACCAAACTTCGGAAATGCACTCGCGCGCACTTCAACCAACGGTCTGTGGTTTACGGATGATTAGATTACGGATGGTCAGCGACATTGCAGAATTCGGGCGTGTCGCGGGGCATTACAGCGTGGCGGCGTACTGGGCTACGGACGCGGTGACTTCCTTCAGATAGTCGAGCGAGCGACGCCAGTGGCCGGGCACCTCGATCGAATGGTTGGCATCCGGGTATTCGTGCACGTGCGGGGTGAGCGCGTTGGCGCGGGCTTGATCGTAGAACGGGTCGGCGGTGCCGGCGCAGATCAGCGGTGCCGGGCCGGAGTATCGGGAGCTGGCGGCGTGCGACTGGCCGGCCTGTTCCGCGCGGATGATCGCCCTTGCTTCGGCCACGCTCGGGGCCTCGGATTCGGCGACGATATCATCGCCGACAGCCGGCACCGGAATCACCCGGGCGGATGGATCGAAGTCGGCGTGATGCAGCACCGGGGTCAGCAGCACGAACGGCAGACCGTAGTGTGAGGCCACATGTGGGTAGGTCATCGTCGTCAGCGACTTGCCGATCAGCAACAGGCGAGGGCCGGACGGGGTGTCGGAATCACGGTTCGGCGAGCCAGCTGCGCCATCGGCCAGCACGGTAGCAGAATCATCGGCGGCAACGCCATCCCCGGAATCACCGGCTTTACCCGCGCCGGACTCGCGCGCGGCGGCCACCCAGCCGTCAATCGCCTGATTGAGGACCGGAATCACCGTGGACAGGTCGTCGGAAGCGTTGCGTACGTTCATGCGGTCGATTCGCCAGCCGGCCTCGACCAGAGCCTGGGCCGACCAGTAGAGCAGCGGACGGTCGCAGTTGTAGCCGGTGCCGGGCATCAGCAGTACGCGGCCGTACTCCTGACCGGGCTTGACGACATTCTTCTTCCAAGAGGTGATGCTGACTTCGACGGCCGGTTTCATCGCGCGCCTTCCTTCCACGGGTGTGTCCTGCGTGTCCCCTGAGTTGTTCCGAATTATTCTGGCAGTCAGTCTACTCCCGGACCCGTTCACGTTGCCTCCACAAGCTATAATCGGCCACGGTTCTGATTGGGTGCGCAGCGCCTGACGCGCGTTGGGCAGGCCGATCAGGGCGAGTCGCAATTCTCGCCGGGGCCAGCCGCAGCATTATGCACGCGGTGCGCAGCCCCGCATAAACCCAAGGAAGTAGAGAGTAAATGGAGAAGTTCTTCCATTTGAAGGAAAACGGCACGACCGTCTCGACTGAGATTCTGGCCGGCCTGACCACGTTCTTCGCGATGGCTTACATCATCGTCGTCAACCCGCAGATCCTGTCGCAGACGGGTATGCCGTGGGGCGGCGTGTTCCTGGCCACCATCATCGCGGCCATCATCGGCACCCTGGTCATGGGCCTGTTCGCCAACGTGCCGTACGCCCAGGCCGCCGGCATGGGCCTCAACGCGTTCTTCACCTACACCGTGTGCTTCGGCCTCGGCTTCAGCTGGCAGCAGACCATGTGCATGGTGTTCCTGTGCGGCCTGATCAACATCCTCATCACCGTCACCAAGATCCGCAAGATGATCATCCTGGCCATCCCGGAGTCCCTGCAACACGCCATCGGCGGCGGCATCGGCCTGTTCGTGGCCTACGTGGGCATGCTGAACGTCGGCCTGATCAAGTTCACTCCCGGCGATCCGAAGGCCGCCGCCAAGGGCGGTGCCGTTGCGGCTACCCCGGGTCTGGCCAACTTCAACGACAAGGTGCTGTGGGTCTTCCTGATCGGCCTCGTACTGGCCATTGTGTTCACCGTGATGAAGGTTAAGGGCGGCATGCTGCTGGCCATCGCCATCACCACCGTAATCGGCATCCCGTTCGGCGTGACCACCTGGTCCAACTCGCAGTCCATCAGCGAGACCTTCTCCCAGCTGCCGCAGACCTTCGGCGCGATCTTCTCCGCCGAGGGCTTCCCGGCACTGTTCTCTGATCCGACCAAGCTGCCGCTGGTCATCGTGACCATCTTCGCCTTCTCCATGTCCGATACGTTCGACACCCTGGGCACTTTCATCGGCACCGGCCGCCGCACCGGCATCTTCTCCGCCGAGGATGAGAAGGCTCTGGAGAACGGCCACGGCTTCTCCTCCAAGATGGACAAGGCCCTGTTCGCCGACTCCATCGCCACCTCCATCGGCGCCATCTGCGGCACCTCGAACACCACCACCTACGTCGAGTCTTCCGCCGGCATCGCCGCAGGCGGCCGAACCGGCCTGACCTCCGTGGTTGTGGCGATCTGCTTCGCCTTGTCCGCGTTCCTGGCCCCGGTCGTCTCCGCCGTGCCGTCCGCCGCAACCGCCGGCGTGCTGGTGATCGTCGGCTGCATGATGGCCGCTTCCCTGAAGGAAGTCAAGTGGGACGACATCGCCGAAGCCATTCCGGCGTTCTTCGCCGCCGTGTTCATGGCCTTCTCCTACTCCATCTCCTACGGCATCGCCGGAGGCTTCATCATGTACTGCATCGTGAAGACCTGCAAGGGCAAGGCCAAGGAGGTTCACCCGATCATCTGGACTGTGGCCGCGCTGTTCATTCTGGACTTCGTGTGCATGGCGATTCTGTAACGCTGATTGACAACGGATTAGCCTTTAAGGATTAATCCGCCGCCATACGGCATAAAGGCCGGGCTCTCACAAGGGCCCGGCCTTTGTTGTTGCCACAGTGATCAACGCCCATGAGTACCTTCGATGATCATCCGCCATTCTTGATGCATGGGAATAGTTGTCAACCGACAACTAAATGTACATGGCGGCAGCACGAGTGCCTTATTCAACATCGAAATATGCAGCGCGAAGAAGCCGAAAAACCAAAAAGGCTTCTATACCGAATGAAACGGTATAGAAGCCTTTTGGTTTGCGATCAAGCCCTTCTCACCCGAGAGAAGCTAGAGAACGATCAGTCCTCGAATGCCGAACCGTTAAGCGGGAAGCCCTACGGGCTTCCCGTAGGTGAGGGGAGCGGCTATGCCGCGACCGATCCGTGAGAGGGATTTAGTCCTCGAACGGATCAAAGTCGCGACGGACGCGGCGACGCGGGCGCTCAGTACGCTCTTCGCGGTCGGCGCGGTAGTCGTCGTAGTTGTCGTCGGTGGCGTAGCGCGGGTTACGGTCCGAGCCACGGCCACGGCCACGGGAACCGCCACGGCGGTCATCACGATCGCCACGGTCATCGCGATCGGAAGAGCGACGGCGACGCGGACGATCATCGTCACGGGAGTCGCGAGCATCACGGTCATCGCGATCGTCGAAGTCACGGTCGGCAGAACGACGGCGACGCGGACGATCATCATCGCGATCATCGCGATCGAAGTCACGGTCATCGGAGCGACGGCGACGCGGACGGTCGTCGTAATCATCCTCGAAGTCATCGGAGCGACGGCGACGCGGACGGTCGTCACGATCGTCGAAGTCACGGTCATCGCGCTCGGAGCGACGGCCACGGCCGCCACGGCGATCGTCACGGTCACCACGGCCACGGCCGCCACGGCGGTCATCGCGATCGCCACGGCTCGGGCGGGCGTTGTTCTCCTGATCCTCGAAACCAGGAATGGCCAGGGAGATCTTGCCGCGATCATCGACACCCTGAACGATCACCTCAACGGTGTCGCCTTCCTTGAGCACGTCTTCGACAGCGTCAATACGCTCGCCGTTGGCCAGGTTGCGGATCTGGGAGATGTGCAGCAGGCCGTCGGTGCCGGGGGTGAGGTTCACGAAAGCGCCGAACGACGTGGTCTTGACGACCTTGCCGTTGTAGGTTTCGCCGGCCTCGGGCACGTGCGGGTTGGCAATCTGGTCGATGATGGCCTTGGCCTTCTCAGCAGCCTCGCCACCCTCGGAGGAGATGAAGACGGTACCGTCATCCTCGATGGCAATTTCAGCGCCGGTGTCTTCCTGAATCTGGTTGATCATCTTGCCCTTCGGGCCGATGACTTCGCCGATCTTCTCAACCGGGACGGAGGTGGTGATGATGCGCGGAGCGAACTCGCTCATCTCGGCCGGGCCGTCGATGCACTCGTTGATGACCTCGAGAATCGTGGCGCGGGCTTCCTTGGCCTGCTGCAGAGCGGCGGCCAGGATGTCGGCGGGGATGCCGTCGAGCTTGGTGTCGAGCTGCAGGGCGGTGATGAACTCGGAAGTACCGGCCACCTTGAAGTCCATGTCGCCGAAGGCATCCTCGGCACCCAGAATATCGGTGAGGGTCTTGAAGATGTGCTTGCCATCAACGTCGCCGGACACGAGGCCCATGGCGATGCCGGCAACCGGAGCCTTCAGCGGCACGCCGGCAGCCAAAAGGCTCAGCGTGGAGGCGCACACGGAACCCATCGAAGTGGAACCGTTGGAACCGATGGCCTCGGAGACCTGTCGGATGGCGTAGGGGAACTCTTCGCGGCTCGGCAGCACCGGCACGAGAGCCTTCTCGGCGAGGGCGCCGTGGCCGATTTCGCGGCGCTTCGGGGAACCGACGCGGCCGGTCTCACCAGTGGAGTACGGCGGCATCTCGTAGTTGTGCATGTAACGCTTGGACTGCGGACCGGACAGCGCGTCGATCTGCTGCTCCATCTTGAGCATGTTCAGCGTGGTGACGCCCAGAATCTGGGTCTCGCCACGCTGGAACAGGGCGGAACCGTGCACGCGAGGCACAATGTCCACCTCGGCGGACAGGGTGCGGATGTCGCGCAGGCCACGGCCGTCGATGCGGTAGTCCTCGGTCAGGATGCGGCGACGCACAATCTGGCGCTGCAGTTCCTTGAAGGCGTTACCGAGTTCCTTGTCCTTCTCGGCATCGTCCATATCGGTGAACTCGTCCGCGAGCACCTCGCGCACGTGCTCCTTGATCTCGTGGATGCGGTCCTGGCGCGGCAGCTTCTCGGCGATGGAGAGGGCCTCGTCCAGATCCTTGTGAGCGATCTCGTCGATGCGGGCGTACAGCTCGTCGGTGTACTCCGGGAAGAGCTGGAATTCCTTGGTCTCCTTGGCGGCGATCTTCTTGAGCTCGTCCTGAGCCTCGCAAATCACCTTGATGAACGGCTTGGCGGCCTCAAGACCACCGGCAACGACTTCCTCATCGGGCTTGGTCTGACCCTCGTCGTAGATGAGGTGCCAGGCGTTCTTGCCGGCACCGGCCTCGATCATGGCGATGGCAACATCACCGTTCTCGATCACGCGGCCAGCGACCACAATCTCGAACACGGCGCGCTCACGCTCGCTCCAACGCGGGAAGGCAACCCACTGGCCATCAATCAGCGCCAGACGCACACCGGAGACCGGGCCTTCGAACGGCAGACCGGAAATCATGGTGGAAGCGGAAGCGGCGTTCAGGGCGATGACATCGTAAGCGTCATCAGGGTTCACGGCGAGCACGGTCTCGACGACCTGCACTTCGTTGCGCAGGGTGTGCGGGAACAGCGGACGCAGCGGGCGGTCGATGATACGGCAGGCGAGGATGGCCTCGGAGCTCGGGCGGCCTTCACGACGGAAGAACGAGCCCGGGATCTTGCCGGCAGCGTACATCTTCTCTTCAACATCGACGGTCAGCGGGAAGAAGTCGTAGTTCTCCTTCGGGCTGGAACCGGCGGTGGTGGTGGACAGAATCATGGAATCGTCGTCGAGGTAGGCGGCCACAGCGCCATCGGCCTGCTGGGCGAGGCGGCCGGTCTCGAAGCGCAGCGTGCGCTTACCAAACGATCCATTGTCGATTACGGCCTCAACGGCCTTGATTTCGGGACCCTCCATAGGGTTCCTCCTTCTTTAATTTTCTATTTATTCCTACATACTGTGTTGCGGTTTGGCGACTCGCTTGAACCGCAACTGTCCTCTTCAGCGGACGTCACATACCTTGTTTCGACTGGCCCCTTGGCCGTCGTTCCTCGTGTCAACCCCTTCATTCGGGTTCTCTCGTCGGCCTTACCTACTGGCTACCTGCGTGCGTACCGTTTCCGGTTTCGGCACCCTACTGGCCTATCCTCTAACCCTCTTGCCGTTGTTGCCGTTGGCTGGCGATATGTAAAACGCCCGAGCACCATCCTAGGTACTCGGGCGGAAGTCTTCAATTATCGACGCAGACCCAGACGCTCGATGAGGGAACGGTAACGGTTGATGTCAACGCGCTTGAGGTAGTCAAGCAGGCGACGACGGTCACCGATCATCAGCTGCATACCACGACGGGAGTGGTGGTCATGCTTGTGCTCCTTGAGGTGCTCGGTCAGGTCGGCGATACGCTTGGACAGCAGAGCCACCTGGACCTCGGGGGAACCGGTGTCACCTTCGTGCGTCGCGTACTCGTTGATAATCTGGGTCTTCTCGTCAGCCGTCAGTGCCACGGCGTCCTCCTTATTGTGTCGTTGCGCGGTGTTTCGTGCAGGTTCGCTCGAAACGCTCTCTATCCGCGGGCGAAATTACGCCAAATGGAAACTATACGGCAGGGGCCGGACTGGGGGCACACGGTTTGCGCGGTGGTGAGCAGTGAGCGGTGAGTATTGAGCGACGTACGGCGACTCACGTGCGCTCACACAGTGGTGAGCAATCCGCCAAACAACACCACGAGCAGGGCGATGGTTTCAATCACGAAGTACAGAATGAAACTCGCCCAGCTTTTGGTCAGTACGTTCAGCGGCGAGGTCTTCCGGATAATCACCAGCAGACCAACAAACACCAGGGCATATACGGCGATGCCGATCGCCGCCCCCATAATGCCGAGGTTCGCGGCATTCGCCAGACCGGCCTGCTTGCCGTAGACCACGTACGTGGAATACCAGAAGTTGAGATTGAGCATGCTGAGTCCCGCGATGAACTGCTCACAGGCCAGCCCGAGCACGAACACGATCAGCCATGGCCAGGACGGCGAGACGACCACCGCCATCGCCAATCCGACGTACGTGATCACCACGGCCACCCAACCGACCAGTGCGATACCTTGCGGAGACACTCCCCCGAGCACGGCCACAATGGAGTCAGTATTATTCACCGCCAGCGAGCGACCGAACCAGTATGGCGCGATGATGGCGCACAGTACGGCAAGAATAATCAACGCCCAACGCAACGGATGGGAGCGACGGCGCTCGATATCAGCCAAAGACAAATCGGTCTCGGGTATGGAAGCCTCGGGGTGCCTGGAAACCTCGACGGTCTCTACTTTGCCGCCTACGATTTCCGTCGCCTCGTTAGGTTCTTGCTCGTTGGATTCCTGCTCCATGCACCGCCTCGCCGATTACCTGCTTATTGCCATGTATTGCCATGCCCATCTTAGCGTGCGTGTTGGGCAAGTCTCCGATACGATCGATTACTCGCCATGGCCCTCACCATGATCCTCGCTACGATTCTCCTTATCCGAATCCGCGGGAGCAACGTCATTATTGCCCGCAGACAAGCCCCGCTCGCCCGATTCGCGTTTCGGAAGCGAGAAAGATGATGCCCTGCTCCCCCGTTTCTACGCCGATGTCATGCTCCACCATGTCTCACGCCGCGGTCTCAACATAACAGGATGGGTTGTACGAATCCACGTTGCCGAGCATTCGCACAACCCACCATTGCGACACATCACTGATTCCGCACATTCAATCGCTGCAACCAACAGGCTGCGGCGATATTTCAGCGCGAAGAGCGGCGTATCCGAATGACACTGATGCCAGCCAGCATCAGGGCAATTGCAGACAGCACCATCGGTGTTACGGACGAACCAGTTGATGACAGTTCAGATGAATTATCATCAGCAGTAGAAGACTGTTGCTGGCCGCCATCACCGGTCTGATCGCCGTTACCCGACTGGTTACCGTCACTGGTCTGATCACCATCACCGGTCTGATCACCACCACCAGGATTTCCGCCATCACCAGACTGACGGTCAACCGCCAATTGCGCGAGCTGCAAACTCAGTGCACGCTGCGGGGCATCCACCTCATTTTGCGTGGAAGGATCGGATGCCAACGCCTGCTTTGCCTTATCAAGTAGCGTGAGCATCTTATCCCACTCATCCATAGGATATTCCGCAGACTGCAGAGAGTCAGCCTGATCAATGGCCGAACGCAGCTTAGACGTATCCACAGCTTTGCCGTCAGAAGTCAACACGTCGCTCAAGTCATAGTAATCAAAATCGACATAACCACCCGTATTCTCCTTGGCGTAATTGAACAAGCCGATTCGATACCCCTTAAAGTGCGACAAGCTCCAATCGTAAGTCAGCGGCCCCTGCTCGTCGCCAAGCTTGGACCATTGCTTACCGTCCAGACTGTACCAATACTGAATCGTCAACTTACCACTCGCATTATCCAGTGTGTTGTCCGACTTGATCCACACATTGGTCGCATCATCTGGCAATGTCACGGTGCCGCCCGATACAAAGGCCTCTTCAGCGTCACGATCAATCGTATCGTCAACGATATTACCGTCCGCGTCCTTCACGCCATTGTCGTAGACACGCTTGACCACACCCAACGTTCGCTGTCCATTTTCTTGACGCACAGCGGCATAGGCAAAACTACGGGTATATGTAGCGAGGCCTGCGGTGTCTCCATCCTTCATATGACTGACATCCATGTGGGTTTCCACAGACATGGATCCGCCAAAGGTACGCTGCGACAAAACGTTACGGGCGGTTTCAAAATATGTCAGGTCGCCATAAGTGCCTTTCATATATTTGGCCGTGGCGGAAACCTTGTGCCCATTGGTCAAACGCAACCAGCCTTCACGATCAGTGAGAGACCAATATCGGTTATCTGGATTATGTCCCCATTCCCATACCAAATCAAGATTCGAACCATTGGGTTGGTATTCTTCGGCGACCGGATATTCCTTCTCATCAGCAAGACCGATCAGGGAAATATCGTCGATGACGTAATCCATGCACGTGCCTTCCGCACCCCACGCGGTTTCGACAATGAGTTTGGAACCTTCCACATTAGCGTCGGATGGGATGGAGAACTCACCTGTGATAGTAGTCGTCTCCCCACGTTTCACTGTTCCTGTGGCCACACGATTAATTGTGCCGTCTGCATATTGAATCGCCACATAAAACAGGTGGGAAGTCACAGCCGATGAATCGACGCCGTCCATCTCATGGTCGTATCGAATCGTTGCACTGGCACGATATGTCACGCCCTGCTGCAATTTTCCATCCATAGATTGACCCGGGCCAGCGCCATTGTATTCGCCACGATTCGTCACAGCAAGACTCGTGGTTCCAGAAAGAGAACCATCCGTAATCGCGGTAAGCGTACCATTCCACTGAGGGGTCCACGATTCAGTCCCGTTTTCGAAATCGCCATTGTCCACCAGCTCGATTCCAATCAGAGAATCGTCAACCTGAGGAGGCTCCTCCAGAGTCCACCAATCCTGATCCTGATAAGACTGATGAGGCGCGTCATTATCAAAATCGTCCGAATTGACCAGGGAACGCTGGCGAACCAGATTCTCCAAATCAGCAGGCAAATCAATCAGTTTGTCGTAGGTGTCCGACGCGCTTACCTGATTATTGTCCCCAAACACAGGCCATCCGTCATCACCCCACGTTGCAGGAATCAAACCGGGAATACGTCCGGTCGGATATGTGTCTCGGAAGAAGAATCCATGCCAAGACGTCGTGCCATCACCGTTGTCGACTTCAACAAGGCTACCTTGTGCGAAAGCACCTAGATAATACTTTTTGGCTTCGTATTTGGAGCCATCAAGCAAATCAGTGGTGCGCAGCAGCATCACCATACGACCGTCTTTGCCCCAGTAAATCGTTGGAGTATAGAAATAATCACCGATTTTGAAAGTCTGAGATCCTTCAAATCCGGTAGGAGTCTCACCAAGATCATCAGTGAACTGTTCGGCAGAGATGATATTCTCATGGCTCTCCACCACCGTGGTTAAATCATCGGACAGCCTATATTGGTTGACGCCGGAGATAATCCAAGGACTCCCTTGCTCATCAAAATACAATGACGGATCATGGAATCCCCGATTAAGGGCAATCTTCGTCCAAGGACCATTCTCAATATCATCGGTGTAGTAGATATAAGCGCCATTAAGGTTGTTCGTATTGAATAACACGTAGAAGCGGCCATTGTGATAGCGCAGCGACGGAGCCCACTCGCCTTCGCCATACGAGCTAGCTCCATTGCGCAAGGATGAAGCATCGCTCATAGAAATGCGATCATACACGTACGTGACTATCCACCAATTGACCAGATCATAGGATTTCATAATTGGAGATCCGGGACTGAGCTCCATAGTGGTACTCACCATGTAATACACATCACGACCGTCTTTGTTATTCGGATCGTCCTTCGACACACGAATAACACTGATATCCGGAACATCCGTGTTCAACATGGGAATGGAATACGTGCCATCACCGCTATCAGTCGTGGTGTAACTGCCATCCGATGGCGTTGAAGATGGCGTTGAATCATCCGCAAAGACCGGCATTGGCGCCAAAATCAACCCACAAGTCGACAACACCGCGATAGCACTAGCCGAAATTTTTTGTCGTAAATAATTCATAAGTCTTTTAAACTTTCATGATAAGCACTCAACATCGAGTGCGTATTCCAATAGCATGCCCGCACAAATCAGCAATGAATGACGATAAGACATTCCCGCATATGGATAAGTGATGGACATTACCACTGCCAAAACTTACGCTTGAACAAGTACCAGTTCTAGGTTTCATGTGCGGTCATCCCGAGGCTGCCGCTACGGGATGACCGCATTACCAAGAGGTAACTAGCGCATCTCGCGACGCACTCGCGCTACGATCACACCAGTGAGAGCCAAGCAAGCGACAATCACAGCACCAGGCAAGACAGAGGAACCGGTTTGTGCCAAATCCACGCCATCCGTGTCATCAACGGCATCGGAAGCATTGTCATTGGAGCCGTCGGCATTGCCATCAGTGGAATCATCAGCCAGCTTCAGACCGGCACGTGCACTATTCAATGCAGCAAGCGCATCTTGAACCTGCTGTTCAGTAGCGGATTCATCCTGCAATACCGCCTGAGCCTTCTGCAATGCGTCAGCAAACACCTTCCAGCTCTCTTCCGTGTAATCGGAAGCGTTCAGGCCGGAATTCTCATTCACTGCGCTCTGCAAATCAGACTTGTCCACCGGAGTCGAAGGAGTTTCATCCTGCGACTCCGTGAAAGTGTACGTAGTGATGTCGTACAGCTCATCCTGAGCATTCGCACCACCATCGGATTTGAAGGAGAACACCACATGATGCACCCCTGTCACACCCTCAAGGGTGGTCGTGTAATCGGCGTACTCGGATCCATCGCCGGCAGGAATCGAAATAGAAGCCACAGGTTCGGAATCCGGATCATCAAGACGAATCTCAAGGATGCCTCCGGCTTTGCCAGCTGCAGTCACAGTCAGCGAAGAGGCGCCGTTATTCCCGAAATCGACATTCGCCAAAGACGTCCACTCACCATTATTAATATTGCTGAGCTTCTGACCTTCGGAATTGTCTGTAGTCATATCGACCACGCGCACACCAGAAGTCAGGTCATATGCGTTCTGAATGCCGGAATCCCATGCAATGGTGGAAGCTGGAATGCCTCCATCTTGATACGCGTCCAGATTCTTCACCGAAGAGAGACCCTCATATGTCATTGCAATATCGGCAATGGAACCATCCTCGTTAACCGTAATCGGATCGAGATGAGTATTTCGGTAGCCATGCGCCGCGTCAAGATTACCGCCGTTCATCAATTCCTTTGCCACCGTTTGCGCATGGTAGGTCATATACCACTGGTCGCCAAGTTGAACCATCGCGTGATGATTGTTGCCGCCAACACCGAAATACGTGCTCGGATTCTTCAGAATCTCACCCTGATAAGTGAACGGCCCCATCGGGTTGTCTGAAGTCATATACGCGATATTGCCGTAACCGACCGTGTTACCATCAATTACGTTGTCATGGCTGAAATTAGTGCAATACGAGTAGTAATAAGTACCACCTATCTTGGCAATCCCGGAGTCCTCAAACATGGCAGGTGCGTCTATGGCCTGAGCCTCACCTTCGGTATGCAGCATGTCATCGGACAGTTTAATAACGCGAGCCGTGTTCGGATGTTCTTCCTCGCCTGTCGGAACACCACCTCCGTAATACAGGTAGCCCTGCCCGTCATCATCCACGAACACCGCGGGATCAAACAGCCAGACCACACCAGCGGATTCAGGAGTACCGCCCTTAATCAACAGCTCACCGGTTTCGTCCTTCCACGGACCAACAGGAGAATCCGAGGTCAGCACACCGATACCGCTGCCGCCATTGGCGAAATACAGGAAGAACTTCTCTTTACCGTTGATGGTCTTATGAGCGACGGCAGGAGCCCAGGAATTGCTGGCCCAGGTGGCCACCCCCTGTTCTCCAGCCACACGAATGTAACCCTCATTACGCCAATTGACCATGTCATCACTGGACAGAACATTGATGGTCTTTACTTGAGCGAACGAATTGTCCTTGATCTGCCCAGTACTGTCATATTCATAGTCATAATTCAACGAGCCATCAGCATTCACAGAAGTGCCATCACCCGTAGTGTAGATATATACGCGTCCGTTGTATTCCATAGCCCACGGATCGGCGCCATACCAATAATCGATAATCGGGTTTGAATAGTCGCCGAAAGCCTTGGCTGCCGTTGCCGTACCCGTAGTCGGCGGCACGAATGAGGAACCAGAATCCGAACCGGTTACGGAAATGTCGTCGACAATGAAGTCGGCATTGCTCGTGCCATACTTGTTTTCAATCACCAGCGAGGGACTGGTGAAATCACCACTACCACCTAACGTTCCAGTACCTGAAATTTGTGTCCACTCACCCGCTTTCGCCGTTCCGGTCGCAATCTGGTCACATCCGGAACCATTACCCGAACAAACAGTGATATTGAATTCACCGTCTTCCGTGGCCTTGACCCACATACTTCCGGTATATGTCTGTCCTTTTTCCACCTTGCCATCAAGAGACTGGATTGCACCAGCATCAGAGGATGTACGATCAGTAACGCTCAAGGCGCCACTGCCACCATGCACATCATCCGCAGTGACGGCAATGGACGATGCGGAGCTATTCCACACCGTTCCAGACTTCCAACCATTATGATCGTCTTCGAATCCGCCGTTGACGACCAATTCGACGGGTTCATCGGCCGACGCCGCAGTCACTCCGATAGTCGCTGGAAATACAGCCCCCATGCAACACAGCACGGATGCAGCCGCAGCAGCAACCACACGACCGGTTTTCCTTGTTTGCAATATGTGAATGTTATAAACCATTCAGTTCCCTTTCCTGAATGATGGAGGGCGACTCCCCCCCCATCATTTTTTCTTCGCCGCACAATCGAATCCCACGTTGGTTACGACCACATCGCGGCTCATTGCAAAGCCATGCCAGAGGAACGTCCCTCAAGGGCAGCCATGCAACAGCCATTGTATAAATGAGCGCATTTCACTCGCGATCGTCCTTGATAACAAATTGATAACGATATGCACAATGAAAATAAGTTCACATAAACGCAACGCAACACATCAAATATGACAGTTTCATATGCCAATTACACACTTTGCATAACATATTTCAACAAAGAATGGAGACGTACAAGCGAACTCATCTGATGCCACCACTCATCGCCTATAAAGCTGGCGTGTCGCGCCACAATAACATCACAGCCGATAAAACGACACCCCGAAGTTGAGCCTCATTCAACAATGCGGCCAGCTTAGACACACAACCAACGCTTCGCTTCATAGCACCGAACATTGATTCCAGCACAGTCACGACCATCTTCTTTGAAGGCAATCGTGTTTACGCGACGCCCATGCTAGGACGGTATTGTACCGTGAGTGCGCCATACGTGTGCGCATATGAGAAAAGGCGAAAGCCGTTGCGACTTCCGCCTTTGTAGTGGAGCGGATGACGGGAATCGAACCCGCGTAATCAGTTTGGAAGACTGAGGCTCTACCATTGAGCTACATCCGCGTTAAGCGTCGCTTTTGGCGACTTGAGTTATTATACATATTTCTTCGGGGATGGCAAACGCGTGTGGCTGCAGCAGGACCAGCCAATCTAGTTGATGGATTGCGGCTTTGCCGAGGACTCCCCTCAGCCGCCTACGGCGACAGCTCCCTTCAAAGAGGGGAGCTGGAAACCGTCGAAATCACAAATGGATGAGCTGGGACTCGTATGGTTGGAGGTCGGCGCCCATCGCATTCAGAATCACGAACCAGCAGTTTTCGGGCAGCGAGTCGAGCTTGTCGATCTGGTTCTTGAGCAGGCGCACGTCGCGGCTGGTGAGCGCGCCCCACAGGTTAACCATGATGGAGACGTTGTACAGCATGTAGCACTCGGGGGCCTCGGGCGCTATTCCACAGAAATCGTCACCACCGCGGAGGCAATCGAACCATCGTGGCTCAGGGAAATATGGATATGCGGCATCGACCCCGCACCGATAGTCGAGCGCTGCGCCGAACGCGCATTCCGCCGCTCCTGCATCACTGTATAAGGCCCGTTATCGGAAGCAGGGGAATAAGCAGAGGAATAGCGAGCGCCGGCAGCCGAATTCGCGTAATCAGTTTGGAAGACTGACGCCGCCCCCTTACCCAGAGACACATGCGGCACACCACGGGAATCGTCCAAGATCTCGATTTCAGGCCACGGGAAATTATCAAGCGTGAACGGATAGGGGGCATCGCCAAGATAATCGCACCAGGCTTTGAGGAACGCCTCCTTGCCCGCCCATTTGGCGGCCAGATGGACGGCCTCCCCGTCATTCTTCTGGCGCGCGCGGTCGGATGCCTGCCGCACCTCACGCACGGAGAACAGCGCACGCATGCGAGACCCCGGCTCCGCCAACTGTTCGGCGAATGCGGCCACATCCACCACGTCATGCCCCAAACCACAAGTATTCATGCTTCCTATTGTGTACCGCTTCGCGCGTAATCTCTACACCTCATCAGAATTGGGGCCTGATTTCCATTTCAGGGGGAAAAGATTCACTATGCTGGATGACCTCGCGCAATACCGCAAACATCTTGGGCTGGCTGCCTAGCCGTCCAAAAAACATCCGCGCCCCGCCCCGGAGGTCTATCTCCGTTTCGAGGGGCGGATTTTGACCGTTCCGGAGGTCTACTTCCGTTTCAAGGGGCTGGTCATCCTCCATACCACGAGTATCCGCAGCATAACGCCAACGCCATTCCGCCGTTTTTACGCCTTGTCTACTTGGGCAACAGCCCCTTGAAACGGAAGTAGACCTCCGGCGAATGCCAAATCAG